>OFHN01000439.1_pt1 | contig 37718 bp, 33 predicted proteins | sample 1521321 | NCBI WGS metagenome assembly OFHN01 (sample SAMEA3504130, study PRJEB24116) | mouse gut metagenome | biome: mouse gut; feature: mouse-associated habitat; material: faeces | place: Denmark | collected 2011
TTGGTACTTTGGGATCCTATATCCATTTCTCGATTACAGTTTGCGGAAACTCAAGCTTTTTTGCGCGCTGTTATGACAGAATTATTCCGCTGAAATAATCCGCTGAAATATTCCTCCGGCAGTTTGGCTTTGAGAAGACCTCTGTATTTTTAGGGGCAGTGCGGGCGTTTTTGGTCATTTTTCCTTGTCAGTATTTGAAAAGAATGATAAGATGAAAATCAGGTAAGGTATCGAACAGGAGACGAGATGAAATTTGCGGATTATGAAATCGTTTATCTTCCGAAAGCGCAGTGGGAGGGGCCATTCCGCCAAAACTGCAATTATGACTACAATTGATCAAGAGGCAATAGGCAAATGTTTAGTGCCATTGCCAGATATGAGGATAATATAATTCAAATCAGAAAAAGCGCAATGGATGATCTGCTGACAGGTCATGTTCGCCTGAATGTGTAGGAGGTATTAAGGGTGTCCGATTTACATGCAAATTATGATAACAATCAGGGTGAAATTGTTATATATCAGTCTGAAAACGGCGACACAAAAATAGATGTGCGTTTTGTGGATGAGACAGTCTGGCTCACCCAACAGCAAATGGCAGAATTGTTTCAATCTTCCCGAACGAATATTGTGGAGCATATCCAACATATCTATGAGGAAGGCGAGTTGGACGAGGAGTCAACCTGTCGGAAATTCCGACAGGTTCGAATGGAGGGCTTACGCCAGGTTACAAGGGAAATTCCACACTATAACCTGGACATGATTATATCTCTTGGTTATCGCGTAAAATCCATGATAGCTACACATTTTCGGCGTTGGGCAACAGAGCGGTTAAAGGAATATATGATCAAGGGCTTCACGATGGACGATGAACGGCTGAAAAATCTCGGCGGTTCCGTCCCTGTGGCAACTGCCTGCGTGAAAAATTGGCGGCTCCGCAAAAGTATCAGAAATATTTATCCTATAAGACAGGAGGAATGTTTTTATGAAATCGATTATTATTTATGAATCCACCCACCATGAGAATACAAAAAAGCTTGTGGATGCCCTTGCAAAAAAACATAATATGAAAACTGTCAGCATTGAAAACGCAGAGCCCGTAGATTTGTCAGAATATGATATAGTGGGTCTTGCTGCGGGGATTGCTTTTGGAAAGTTCTACAAACGTATGGAGGAGTTTGCCGCAAAAATTCCGTCAGGAAAACAGGTGTTCCTTCTCTATACTTGCGGGAATCCAAGCGGTGGATATGTAAAGAGCATTACAAAGACGCTTGAGTCAAATGGTGCAAAGGTGATGGGAAGCTTTGGCTGCAGAGGTTATGACACCTATGGCCCGTTCAAACTTGTGGGGGGATTGCCAAAGGGCATCCGACAGAAGAAGATATTGATGGTGCTGTAGTGTTTTACGATAAAATAAGCGGGGGAGAATAAAATGGCTATATGCGCCCTTACCTTGGCTTAATAAACAAACTCCCTTTTCAGAATTGTGTACCCGTTGAAAAATAGCCGATAAAATATTGTAAGGAGCATAGCATGAAAAATACAGATATTCTTGTTGATCTGCTCATGGAGGATATAGAAAATAAGACGGTTCTCGAAGCTGCCTGCGGGGCGGCGGATTTTTCTATTTCTGCATCGGCCTATTCTGATGGCGTTTATTGTATTGATCTTGACGCCGGAAGACTAAACTGCAAGACTGCTGCAAATATACATTTTCAAATCATGGATGCGTCCAAAATGGATTATGCAGATGATACATTTGATACCGTTATTTTATACAATGCCTTTGCTCATATTCAGTCTCAATGGGTTGAGATTGAACGGGAATGCAAACGAGTTCTAAAAGCAGATGGAGTTATTTATATCGTGGGGACATGGAAATTGGATGTACGTATAATAATGGATGTTTTTGGCGATAAGGCAAAATGGCGGAATCAATTTCTGATTGTTGAAATAAGAAAATAAAGGGTACCATTTGGGTACGCTTTCCCGAAAAGAGATTAAACAAATGGACAAACTGAAATATGGAGGATAAAAATATGCAGACAATCATTGTATTGTTAAATCCTGGAAAACTGGAAAATCCTGATATGGATTTGCGTTATTCTGTACCAGACCGCATTGAGAAGTATCTGCTTCTCTGATAAGAAGCAATGGATATGTGTCCCCATTAATCAAAGTATGGATATAGCAGGAGGATTTCGGCATGTCAATACAAACGTCTGCCCGGGAAACGATAAATGCACTGAATGCAATTTTCGATAAACATAAAAACGAGCGTATCTGTGTTTTGGCAACAACGTGCTGCGGCAAAACAACCTTGCTGAAGCAAATTCCTGATTGTGTAGATTTGGACGATGAATTATGGCCGCAATTAACCAGGGAGGAAGCGGAATTTATCAGCCAAAAACCATGGACGAAGGAAATTGGTGACTTTATTGATAAGCTGGTCTATGAGAAAATATCGGTAAAAGTCGGGCATCCGTTGTTCACTACAATTATTGTGGATTGTGATGTAGTAATATATCTTGATATCAGCGATGAATTGTTGGCTGAACATTGTAAAAAACGAGGAAATAATTTTTTGGATGCCCAAAATGTGAAGAATGCTATAGAAGAAGATTGGAATAACCACAGAAAAAAGGGCGGAAAAACATTTTATTATTTGACCATCACTGAATAATAAATGTAAACACCTGTTCATAAGACTTAAGAGGGGCGGATGCGGGTATAAGCGCTAAGGGTTTCCACCCCCCCCCCGATTCACTTAGAATCTAGCCGGAAAAGTTTCTATATTTTGAGAAAATACCGGAAGCAGCACAGGATAGAAAGATTCAAAATCAGGATAAATATCCCTGTGATTGTCGTAATAGCGATATTGCTTCAGTATCAAAGGTATATATCTGTAACCGAAATGCAGATCATTGTCAAGCATTTTGGCTGACATGTCTTCAAGACCGCATTTTTGCAGAAGATGAATGACCATGGCCCTGACAAGATGCTCATTTACACATTCATTCCAGTCGCCGTAGCCTGACCCAAATCCGGGCAGTTTGTATGGTTTTAACAACTCAAATGCATTTTCATACTCTTTGACGGCATCTGCAAATTTCTCCGTGAGAGGATTAATGAATGGATGCGAAAATTCATGGAACAATACGGATGGAGAGATGCTGTAATCATCCGTTGTAAAGACGGAAAATATGGACATTTTATTCATCTTCTCATCTAAAAAAGAGATTCCGAAATTTCCCACCATCAAAGAAGAGATAACGTAATTGTAGGAATTCTGTTCCTTTCCATATTCGTTTTCCAAAAGGGATATATAGGGATATTGATTTGAAACACTGTTTGCTCTGTCTATTATAGGTTTGTAATAATTCTTGGTTTCTTCAAAAAAAGCAAAATAACCAATGTCGTTTTCAAAGGTTTTCAGCATTTGCAATAACTGTTGGATTGCCGATAATCCCCCGCAGTATTGGATGCATAATTCTGACAGCGAATGCTGTATGGAAAAATCCATGCTGTTTCCAAGGGATAGCATGAGTTCCACAGGCCGGGAAAATGTGAAGCCGTTCGGGATAAGGCTTTCTATATAAGGATAGATCGGATGATTCAGATGCTTCTCAAAAAAGCTTTTGATCCGGTTCGTGTATGCATTGCTCTGTTCGGTCATTAATCCGTAGCCGATATATTTCTTTGTCATTTCATTGTACCTACTGGTCAGTAAAATGCTGTTCATAAATTCTAAATTTGGGTTTAATTGTACATTTATTTGATTCATACTGATTTTTCTCCAATTATTGATTTCATACTGAAGTCCGCTCATTTTTCTGCGAAAACAGCACCCATTTTACTCTGGTATCACAGACTCCTTTCCATATTCTTGATCTATATACTTCATCATAAATTCTTTACTGTTATTGCAATGCATATTTATAAGTGATTTTTCAATAGATACACAATTCCGAAAAGAGAGTTCTGTAATTAATTATACAAAATGGAAACAAATTGATTGTAGCATTTCATACAGCGGAAAGCAATATAATATGCCCCGCCTCAAGAAATCTTTTGCATTCACATTCTGCATCCATGTACTTTTCTCTGCTGAAATGGTAGAAAACAGGGAATGGAAGTAGTATAATAAAAAGAAAAAATGCACCGTCCGATTCCGCAGGATGCCCAGATGCCAGTGTCAGACTTTCAATGCCAGGCAAAAGGCGCGTGAAAGCTCTGCAAACCTGCGGATTTCAGGGAGGGACAGACATGGACAGGGAAAAGCGCAGTTGCCGGCAGGATGAAGAGCAGGCCGGCTGCTGCGGCATCAACGGAGGAACATTATGGCAGTGATCGGAATTGACCTGGGGACCACCAACAGCCTGGGGGCATACTGGAAGGACGGAAGAGTACAGCTGATTCCCATGGAAGGGGAAAGCTTTCTGCTGCCCAGTGTGGTGGGATATGTGGAGGGAGAAGGCTTTCTGGCAGGGGCGGCGGCAAAGGAGCGGCTGATTCCCCATGCCGGGGATACCGTGGCCTCCTTCAAACGCTTCATGGGCACGGCAAAGGAGTACCATCTGGGCGGAAGGGCCTACACCCCCATGGAACTTTCGGCCATGATACTGGAGCGGATAAAAAGAAACGCGGAATTTTACCTCCAGGAAGAGATAGAGGAGGCCGTCATAACGGTTCCCGCCTATTTCAATGATAAACAGCGCAGCGACACCAGGAAGGCAGCTCAAATTGCAGGGCTGAAGGCGGAGCGCCTGATCAATGAACCCTCGGCGGCGGCCCTGGCCTACCGGCGGGAATACGGAGAGGAGGACAGGACCCTTCTGGTCTTTGACTTCGGCGGGGGCACCCTGGATCTGTCCTATGTGGAATGCTTTGACAATGTGATAGAGATTATCGCCGTGGCGGGGGACAACCATTTGGGCGGGGACGATATCGACGAGGCGGTTTCGGAATATTTCTGCCGGGAGAACGGGCTTAAGCCGGAAGAATTGACCAGGCAGGAGCAGGCCGGATTAAGGAAACGTTCGGAAGAGGCCAAATGTGCCTTGGAGAAGCAGGAAGAGGCGGCAATGGAGCTTACGGTGGGCGACAGGGTTTGCAGGGCCGTTCTCAATGAAGAACGTCTGTTCGAAATCTGCATGCCCCTGTTCGGAAAGATAAAACAGCTCTTTCTCCGCATTCTGGAGGATGCCGATTCCAGGGTTTCCGGGATAGACGACTTGATTATGGTGGGCGGTTCCTCAAAACTGGGGGTGGTGAAGCGCTTTCTTCGGGAACTTCTGGGCAAGGAACCCATCGTCCTGGGAGAGACGGATAAGGTGGTTGCCTATGGCGCCGGCGTCTATGCGGGCATCCGGCAGCGAAAAGAAGAAATCAGGGATCTGCTGCTGACGGACGTGTGCCCCTTTACCTTAGGCATCGGCGTGAACAACAGGGCCAACCGGGACAAGAACATCTTAAACCCCATGATTGAGCGCAATTCCACTTTGCCCGCTTCCCGCAAAGACAGATTTGTCACCGTATACGATTATCAGAAGGAAATCAAAATCCGGATTTACCAGGGGGAAGAATACTATGTGGACGACGACGTGCTGTTGGGAGAGCTTTCCATAGAAGTGGCCTTGAGACCTGCAGGGCAGGCCTGGGTGGACGTGCAGTTTACCTACGATATCAACGGAATCCTCCATGTGGCGGTGGAGAACGAAATGGGGGAACGCAGACAGATTCTCCTGGCCAATCAGACCTTAAGCGAGGAAGAACTGGAGCGGTATGCCCGGGAAATGGAGAAAATCATGCTGCCGCCCCTTCAGCAGCCTGAAAATCAGAAAATGTTGGCATGCCTTCTGGAATATTATGAAAAAAGCACCGGGCGCCGCCGGGAGACCATTGCCGCCCTCACCGACAGAATTCTGGCGGGACTGGCCAGCGGCAGAAAGAAAGAGGTCAGGAATGCCTGGGAACTGGCAGACCAATGGCTGACCTGGCTGCAGCAGGAGACGGACATGCAGGAGGAAATGCTGTTTGACGGAGAACTGAAGTTCGATGAGGAATGGGAAGAGGAGGACAAGGAAGGATGGATTTGAAAGAAAGAAACCAAAAGATCATAGATGCGGTTATCACAAAGGCAGACAGAGTGTGTCCGGGTTCCCTGGCATTGATCGGCATAAACGGTTCCTTTATGACAGGAGATTATTACGAAAAATCAGATTTGGACCTGTTGATTGTGATTCGTGATGACAGAGGATGGCAGTTGGGAAGCACCTTTATACAGGACGATTTGCAGGTGGGCCATGACATCTATTGCACCACATGGGAAAGGCTGAAGCGCGACGCCGGATATGAACATCCCCATATTTCCAAGCTTATGGATGCTGAAATCGTTTACTGCGCAGAGGAGAAAGAGAAAGAAAAACTGGAACAACTGCGGAAAACGGCAAGGGATATTTTGGATGCGCCCTTTTCGGAACAGGATTATGCCAAAGCGGAAAATCAGTTAAAAGAGGCGGAGCACGGCTACACGGCGGCCATGATTTCGGAGAACAGATCTGATGTGCTCAACGGGGCGGGCAGAGCCATTTACTATATTGAAAATGCAATTGCAATGTTAAATAAGCAGTATTTTCACTATGGGGTAAAGCGCACCTATGAGGAGCTGCAGGCAATGCGGAATAGACCGGAAAACCTGTGTGAATTGATAGAAAATGTGATCTCGGCGGACTCTGTTCCGGCTGTAAAAGAAGGGCTGTCTGCCCTGATGAGAGAGACAACGGCTGTGTTTTATCAGGTGAAAGAAACGCTTGCCATGCAGAAGAAAACGCCAGGAAAAGAGGAGCTGACTGGCACCTACGAAGAGATGTATTCCAACTGGCGGAACAAGATGCACGCGGCGGCAGAAACCGGAAACAGGCATCTGGCCTTTATGAGCCTGATCAGCGCAGGCGCCATGTTTGAGGAACTGGAAAGCGAAGTAGAGATTGACCGATATGATGTGTTGGGCGGGTATGATCCCCAGGATTTGCACACCACGGCAATGGCCTATGACAGGGTATTAAAGGAATACCGGAAGGAGTACCAGAAAGCAGGACTTGAGGTAACCCATTATGCGGATATCGATGCATTTGTGTTGGATTTCCTCGGGACCTGAAGCGCCTCTGCAGGCAATCTGAAGCGCTTTTGCAGGCAGAAAGTCTTATGTGAATTCAGGGGAATTCAGGTCTTTTGGGATTGGCGCGACATGAAAATGCGGAGCAATCCATGGCATCAATAAAATGAGCGTTGTAAAGGAGAAAAGATATGCAGGTTTTATTGCTTTTAAACTTCATTGTACCATTTGTCATGATTTTAGTGGGATATCTCATTAAGAAACATCCGGAATGGGATATGGAGTCACAGAATGGATATAACACACCCACTTCGCGGAAATCCCAGGCCCATTGGGACTATGCACAGAGCATTGCGCCGGACATTTTCATCTCTCTGGGGAAAAAACTGTGCGCTATGGAGATGATTCTAAGCGGAATCCTGTTTTTGCTTCATACTTCCATCCAGGCTGCGGTCAATGTGGGAATCTGTGTGGGAGCCGGCGTTCTGCTTTACGGATTTTTTAAGACCGATTCGGAAATCCAGAAAAAGTTTTCGGAGAGTTGAAGGCCCTCCTGGAAGGGGTATCCGGGATAAACGAGCTTACTGGTACACTGCTGCAACAGGCACATATTTTTCATGATGGGAATTTGGAGGAGTATTTATGCGGAATTACGAAATCGAAGATAATATGTATCGGAAAGCGGTAGAACTGATAGAAAAAAGGTATCCTGCCGGTTGGGGCGGCGCGGGTGTGGTCCACACGTCCCAGGGGAATGATTATACAAGCGTCTCCATTGAAACCGCGAATGCATCTGCAGTCGTATGTATTGAATTGGGAGCGATGCTTGAAGCCCATAAATACAATGAAAAAGTAACCCATTGCATGTGCCTTGTCCGGGATGATGAAAATTCCCCGTACAGGGTATTAACACCCTGCGGCATTTGTCAGGAGAGGCTGCGATATTGGGGTGAAGAGGTACAGGTGGCTGTCACAACGGAGGAGAATCAAGTCAAATTTGTAGAATTAAGGGAATTACAGCCATACCATTGGACCAAAGCCTACCCCGCGGATGAACTGGAACACTGGGAAGAATAGGGTGGGAATACTTTTCGAAAAACCGAAACGTTTTTACGACGATACGGCAGAAAAAGATACAGAAAATGCAGGCGGGACAGCGGTGTGAGACAGGAGATTGCCGTCAGTCAGGAAAGGAGGGACACCAGAGATGAGAAAACGGTTTAATGTGACAGGTCTGTGCATACCTCAAAAGCATTATATGGTTAATCTGGTACAGCGATTGGCCCAGATAAAGGAAATGGTAGACGAGGGAGCATATTTCACCATCCATCGTGCCAGACAATTTGGAAAGACCACATTGCTTTATGCACTGGAATCTTATCTGAAGACAGACTATTTGGTAATAAGCATAGATTTCCAGAAATTGGGTACTGCAAAATACGAAAACGAAAATCGTTTTGCGCTTTCCTTTGCTGACTTTTTTATGCGGGAACTGGCCAGAAACGGGCAGCCGGATGTCCCGGATGTAAACAGGGAAACGGAAACATTGCGGAAGATCTGTCAAAGCAGGGATAGTTCTTATTCGCTCTATGAATTGTTTGAGAATTTAAACCGGATCTGTGAGGTTTCTCCCAGGCCGGTTGTGCTGATGATAGATGAGGCGGACAGCGCCTCTAACAACCAGGTATTCCTGGATTTCCTGGCACAGCTTAGATATTCCTATCTGGAGCGTGAGGCCAGGGGAACCGTTACCTTCCAATCCGTTATTCTGGCAGGACTCTATGATATCAAAAGTTTAAAGAGCAGGCTTCGGTCCGAGGATGGGCGGAAAACAAACAGTCCTTGGAACATTGCGGCAGATTTTGATGTGGAGATGAGCTTTTCACAGGCAGATATCGCAGGGATGCTGCGGGAGTATGAGGAGGATTATCATACGGGAATGGATGTTGCCGGGATGGCGGCTCTGCTCCATGCCTATACTTCCGGCTATCCCTTTCTGGTGTCCCGGCTCTGCAAACTGATGGATGAGAAAATTGCCGGAAGCGGGGAATTTCCTCAAAAGCAGGCAGCCTGGACGAAAGAAGGTTTCCTCACGGCAGTCAGAATGCTCCTCACGGAAGAAAACACTCTGTTTGAATCCATGGACAATAAGCTGATTGACTACCCTGATTTAAAGCAGATGTTGAAGGAACTTTTGCTTCAGGGGAAGCCCATTGAGAACGTTCCTGGAAATCAGAGCATGCGGATGGCTGTTCTGTTTGGATTTGTCACCGTTCAAAACGGCTTTCTATGTGTGGCAAACCGCATCTTTGAAACAAGGCTTTATAACGGTTTTCTGTCCGAAGAGAGTCGAAACAGCGAAATTTCACAGTTGGCATTGGCGGGAAAGAATCAATTTATCAGGGACGGGCAGCTTGATGTGGAATTGCTGCTGCGGAAATTCGTTGATTATTATACGGAGCTGTTCGGCGATTATGGAGAAAAATTTCTGGAGGACGACGGAAGGCGGATTTTTCTGCTCTATGTGCGCCCCATTATCAACGGAAGCGGTAACTACTACATCGAAGCCGGAACCAGGGATTACCGGCGGACAGATTTGATTATTGATTTCAGGGGGAGGCAATCAGTAATCGAACTGAAAATCTGGCGCGGAAACGAATACCATTCCAGAGGGGAAAAGCAATTGTGCGAGTATCTGGATTATTATCGGCTGAAAAAGGGTTACATGGTGAGTTTCAATTTTAATAAAAAGAAGGAGCCGGGAGTCCGTGAGATTGTCCTGGGGGATAAGATTCTGGTGGAAGCAGTAGTTTAGGTGTTTGGCAGCGGCAGGAACCATATTTTGGCGAAATGGAGGTCCTTGGCTGCTAAAGCAATCCCCATCCGGACGGGGGCCGATGGTGTGTAGCAGAACAGACCATTGGAAATTATTATTGGGGAAGTCATTTTATCATACGGGATTTGGACATACTGGGGAAGTTCGGCAGACTGGATTTTGAATTGCCTGTAATCAGGGAATGAAGGAAGGGACAGAAGACATGAACGATATATGGAGCATATTGGAAATAAAGGCCACAGACGATAAAAAAGCCATTCGAAAAGCCTTTGCGGCGCAGTCCAGGCTTCACCATCCGGAGGAAGAACCGGAATATTTTGCGGCGCTGAACCAGGCCTACAAAGCGGCCCTTGACTATGCTGCAGGAGGAGAAAACGCCGCTGTTCCCACAGACAATTCCGCTGATGACAGCAGGTCTGCCTTGGACAAAAACAGCACATTTGTACCTGTGGGATTCAATGGAAAGACAGGGAAAGAGAAGAAAGAAATTCTGCCGGAAAAGGAACAAGGAAAAGCGGAAAATCCAATACAAAACAACGATGAAACGAATGAGACGCCGGAGGAAAATGAGGACAAAAAACAGGGTGAGGGAACCCTCTCTTTACTGGACCGCCTTGACCAGGCAGCGGAACAGGCTGTAAAAAGAAGCAGGGAGACAGGCGCCCTTCGGGATTTCATTGCCCTTTTTGAGAATCCAAAACAGGCAAAACAGGCGGATACCTGGAAACGGTTTTTCCTGTCAGAAGCTTTTCTGCAGGAGCAGTTCTCGGAGGAATTTGCAAAAGGCCTGCTTGCCTATTTAGCAGAACAGACTCTCTGCCCGGGGGATAATCTTCCCAGGTACCTTCTGCAGGAATTGGCGGTGGCATATGCTTTTATTCCTCATTTTGCAGGCGAAGAATACTTTGACGGCCTGAAATATCCCAAGGAATGGTACAAGGTTTCCGTGGAAAATACCTTTCCCGCCAGAAGATATGCCGCCGAAATTTTTAACAGACAGGGGCGGGACTGTGACCTGAAATCCATGACAAACCACATTCTCCGGCAGCCCGGCAACAAGGTGCGCCACAATGCTTTTTCTGACTATCTGACAATGAAGGAGATGAACAGGGACGGACGGCTTACGGACCGGGAGAAAGAAACCTGGCAGCATGTTTTGGGGGCTTGTCAGCCTTATTATCTGTATGAGCGCAATGGAAAGAAACCGGGAACCGCGGACTACGAGTCCCGCAGTGAATCCGTAGTTAAGCTTTATGTGCAATGGCTGAAGGATGAGCAGCCCCCCAGGGAGGTGCTGTTGTTTCTCTATAAAAAACTAAACTTTAAAGACCTGGAGCGAAGCAGTACCAGGGGACTTTACAGCGCGCTGAAAGCAGAAGTCCTGCGCCTGTGTCCCCAGGCGGAAGAGACCTTGTTCGGAGAGGACGGCAAGGAGCAGCGCATTGTAAAGCTCTACAAAACCTATGCTTCCATCATCAATGCCAACCAGAACAATTACGACAAATTCATCTATGAAGAGACGCCGGAAATCAGGGATAGGATCAATGCCTTTTTTGCATTGCCCGATTGGGAGCAGCTAAAGGGAGAGAAGGCGCTGTTTGAGCGGATTTACGGCACCTCCAAAAGGATTGTGATGCCCCGGACTGCGGCGGAAACCCTGGTCAGGCACCTGACGGAAGGAGACTTTCCGGAGCCGGAACGGACGGAGCTGATTGAGAGCCTGCTGCGCTCCCTTTCCACGGAAAGAATGTGCCGGGAACTGGATTATCGCTGTGAAATAACCTTAAGCTCCAGGGACCTTGGGGACATCGGGGGCAATCCGGATTTCTGGCAGTATTTTCTCATGCGGGGCTTTGGTTTCCGCCATGGAAACGTCCGGGGAAACTGGGAAGAAGACTTTGTTTATGTGATGGACGGCCAGTGCTATCTGCCCGCCTACATCAATTATATTTATGCCCCGTCCCGGGAATGGCAGAGGTGTTTTACAGGCTTTGACCCGGAGAAGGAGGAGACAGGGGAGCCGGTGAGCCTGGTCTGTCCCATGCCAGGAAACAGGAGCCTTAGGGTGGAATTTCATTATCGTTATTGCCTGTACTTTGTGGACGGAATACAGGCGGACGGTCCTGTTCTGACCTTTTCCCAGTTGCAGGAATGTGCGGAAAACCTGAACAAGCCCCAGGAATTTTTCTTTCTTCTGGCAGTCACCGCCATTGAGGATTCCAACAGAGGCGCCGCCCGAAAGCTGATTGAAGACTGGCTGAAACGGATTCCCCTGCATGCGTTTCTCGTTCCCACAGTGGCAAGATTGTTGGCCGCCGACAATGACCGCATCCCCGGCACAGTAACGGATTCCTGGGACCTGTCCGGCGGGGAGGGGCATGGAAGCGCAAAAAACACAGAGTTTTCTGCCTTGTCAGATGGGGAAACAGGAGAAAAGATGCCCACGGAAAACACTGCACCAGAAACCGGAACACAGGACCGGGGGGCGGAAGAAGAGAGAGAAGTAGACAAGAGCACAGAAGACAAGAGTGCAGAAGATAAGAGCACACAAGGCAAGAGGGCAGAAGATAAGAGCACAGAAGATAAGGTGGAGGCTGTCTTGTACAGCGAACAGGAACGGTTTTGCTTTCGGGCGGTTGTATCGAAAAAGGGATTCAGCATTTGGAGGCAGATGGATTACGGGTGGCAGGATATCATATTCCGCAGAGGGGAATTGGGCTGGCGGAAATGGGAAGAATACACCTGGGAGGAATACAGGCTGTACTGTGAAACACAGAAGCAGATAGGGGAGAATGCATCAGAGAGCAAAGTCCCGGAGAATGATATTCCCACAGACAGTGGAGACGTCATGCCGCTTCCTATATCATGTTCTGCGCTGTCTACAGATAGCCTCCAGGGAAGGAAGGCGGCCGCCATAAATGCCCTGCAAAATCTGCGGCAGCCCAAGCCCAAGGTGCGCGCCTCATATTCCTTAGAGGGCATGGATGTGGCACAGAAAGCGGCAAAAATTCTGGAAGCAATGGGCTGCATTGAAAACATGGAGGGATACTGCGTGCTTCGGTACGGAGCGAAAAAGGAAAAGCGCCACGACAGGATATTCTATGGTGTGCGCGCACCCTTTGGTTTTGATCTGAAGGCCCATTCTCCGGTATATGTGAGAAGCAGAGATTTCCTGATGTCGTCTTCTGATACCAAGATAAAGGAACCCAAGATTCTGGTGGGGCGTTTCGGATGGGGCTTCAAATATTCGCCCCGTTCCGATTATGGTCCCATGTATGTCTACCAGGGGGAAAGCGGCAAATTTTATGCCTATGGCGCCATTCGCATGCACCGGGCGGACAGCCTGGAACAGTTGTTGGAGGACTTTTTCCGGCAGGAATGGGAGGGCGTCACGGAGGTGGAGACTTATGAAGGCTGTCTTACCGTATCCCGGCTTGACCACAGACTGGAATACTGCTATACAGAGGAGGATATGCATCGGTCCATGGGCAGCCTGACGGACACTGCCGCGGATAAATTTACCCTGTTTGGCGGATATGGCATGTGGAAGGCGTTTGTCTGGTGGATGGATGAACTGCTGAATCCGGGGCTGCCCGCCTGGGTGAACCTGATTGTGGTAGGCTTTGACTGGGAAAAAGGCGGTGCCCTGACATTTGCCGGTGTCCATGAAGAGGAAAGAGAGGCCCATAGGGCGGAATTGTGGGAAAAAGCTGACATGGACTTTGAGGAATGGGCAGATGATGAGGATTGGGAGGATGAGGACGATTGGGTGGATGAGGACGAACCGGAGTCAGACGAACAGGACATGAAGGAACCGGAGTTGGATGAACTGTATAAGAACGAATCAGAAGAAGAACCCCATGAGAATGAAACAGATATGAATGAACCAGACATGGATGAATCAGACATGGATGCGCCGTACATAAATGAACCCGCAGAGCAGAACAGCGGCCTGCAGAACAATGTATATCTTCCCCAGGCGCCCCTGCTGATATGGGCCAGGGGGATGGACAGAATGGAGAGAGGGGAGTTCCTCACCAATGCCATGCAGTGGTATGTGGATTGCGGCAGATTTGCCGAAAAGACAGGCGGCAGAAACATTAAGATAGCGGTAAACAGATTTTAATAGTGTTTCATAGTACAGGCTGTGAAGGAGGAAGAATATGCTGAAGTGGAAAGAAGAATATACATATGAGGGTGGCTGTCCGGCTGTATGCCTGTACAACACAGGTTCGATGGTGGCGGATGACAGCCGTGGCGCCACGGCAGATGACAGTCCCATGTTGTTGGTGACGGGCACTGACGAGAAGGAGTATGGGGCATACCTTGATAAGCTGTGCAGAATGGGTTTTGTAAAGTCCTTTGAGAATCATACTGCTGCTGTGGACTGCTGCCAGTTAAGAAAAGATGGTGTGTTGCTTTATGCATATTATACGCGCGCGTCGGGAGAAGTGCGTGTCATTGAGGACAGGGCTTCCATAGCGCTTGATGATTTTTCCTATACCTGCGAAATCAGGGACTCGGCAGAGATCTATCAATACGGGCTTTATTATGACCCCCAAAACGGCCATAGCCCAACTACGATCAACTGCGGGATGTTCTATATAATCCGGCTGGCTGATAACAAGCTGGTTTTAATTGACGGGGGACATTGCCTGCAATGTTCTGCGGAAGCAGTAGAGGGGATGTACCGTTTTCTGCACAGGATTACCGGTATTGCGGAAGGAGATAAGATCCATATTGCGGCATGGATTTTCACACATGCTCACGATGATCATATGGCGGCGTGCATAAGGCTGCTGCGGACATATCCGGAAAGTTTTGTACTGGAGCGGGTGATGTACAATTTTCCGCCTTTTACGGTGCATCCTGATGATTCGGATGTCCTTGTGCTGAAGGAAACACTGCGGGATTTCTGTCCGGGTGTTAAGTGCCTGAAGCTTCACAATGGTCAGGTCATCGCATTGGCAAATATTCGCTTTGATGTACTGTATGCTCATGAAGACGCAGTGACGCAGGAGAATCCGGAGGTATTTCCGTTTCGTGATTTCAATTGTACTTCCGTTATCTTGAAAATGACGACCGGAAATGGGACTGTCATGTGGCTTGGAGATACAAATGTAGAGACGGAGGAACTGGTACTTGAGACGGTTCCGGCCAGGCTGTGGAAGGCGGATGTGGTGCAGGTTTCGCATCATTGCTTTAACTGCCTTTCGCGCCTGTATCCTGCTATCGATGCGGATTATGCTATGCTGCCCAACAGCTATTATGGAGGACATACAGCGGAGAACATTGATAAGCTGGAGGACGTAGTGAACTGTTTGTCCTCTCCCGACAATATCTGGTATGGGGACAGGACAACAGGTTTCCGTTTTGAGGACGGAATATACCGGGTAATTCTGGAAGAGGCGTGCGTGGGCGGAGAGCATGACGGCACAAATCTTTATGGTGTACAGATTTAAAAAATTTTGATTATTTTCATAAGGATTTTGTAATACCCCTCTTTTGAATAAGAGGGGTACTTTTTTCCTTAAATGTAATAGTTTTTTGAATTATAGATCAGCGGCTTTCTGTGTAAGTGGGAACCGCCTGTTTTTTCCGGTGCAGGTACCGTGCCAGATACACGAAGGGCGTGTCCGCAATGCTTGTGGCCACAAAAATAATATAGCTGGCGACAGCAATGGAAACCAGTGTCTTTGTGTCATAGGTGCCCAAAAATGCGCCCCATGTGAACAGGACTGTGTTCAGAAGCTGGGATACCAGAGTGGAGCCATTGTTCCGGAGCCACAGGAATTTCTTGGAGTCTCCGAATTTGCTTTTGGTGAACGCCCACCATTTATGATAGGCCCACACATCGAAAAGCTGGACAATGACGTATACAATAATGCCTACCGCCATTAAGCGGGGGGTATTGGAGAAGACTGTGCGGATGGCCGGGGTTGCAAAATCACTTTCATTCGGCACATACAGCATCCAGGACTGGCTTAAGAAAATGAAAATGACTGAAGTGGCAATCCCAAGGTAAACCGCAGTCTGGGCGGCTTTTTTCCCATAAAGCTCGCTCAAAATGTCCGTTACCAGAAAAGTTGAGGCAAACAGGATATTGCCCAGCGTCATTTCCATGCCGAAAGCAGTTACCATAATCAAAACTTCAATATTTGCCGCAATGGTAGCCAGCACAGTCCACAAATACAGCCCCTGCTCCCGAAACAGCCAGAATAGGAATACGACTGTGGAAAAAGTAAGGACTAAGGATACCAATAAAAGAATTTCATTCTGCATGTTCTACAACGCCTCCTACGCCGAAAGCAGTATTTTCCATTAAAATATCTACCCGGCTGTTTTCTATGTATTTTGGATAAAGTTCCTTGGTGAAACTTGCAATGACACGGGGGTCTGGCTTGATGGGCTTTTTGTTTTCCTGCATAATGTTGATGCAGACCCGCTCAAAATAGGCGAGACCGGTTTGGATGTCCCTGTCCATGCTTTCCGCAGTCTGGCCGGGGATACCCTGCAGCAGGCAGACCTCGTCAAAATATTCCGCCAGTTCCTCCGGGGAACGGGCGTCAATGCCCTTATCCAGATAGCTTTCCCGGAATAGGGCATCGAAGGTTTCCACGCCGGTTTTCACCTTCAGTTCAATCCCATGGGCCGCAAAACGCTTGCGGAATGGGGGAATTGCATCCCTGTGCCTCCAGTGGCACTCAAAATGTACCTGGGTGATATGGCAGTTTTTGCAGACTGTTTCAATCAGGGCAAGGGTTTCCTCATCCAAGTCCACAAAGCTGCCGGAATTAATCACCTCAAGCTTATGGTGGATGCCGGTGACTTTTTCAAGCTGTTCCCGGTTCAGGGCAAAATTTGCGCTGCTGTCCGGGGAAAAATCAAGATGGTAGTCGCAGAAGCGGCACCGCCTCCAAGAACAGCCAAGGCCCCGCAGCATTACGATTTCACGGGGATTTTTTTCATTGATGACCGCATAGCGGTTTGGGTTAAAATCTTCCATGGCGCTTCCTTTCTGTGCAGTTAAAAATATGCACAATGAATCTCACTGTTTATCAGTTCCGGCTGCAAGAACAAAGCGGGCAAGCCCACATCATTTCAGGTAATACGGTTTTTCCTATGAAAATCGGGCAGGGATGATTTTATTTCTGCGCATTAAAAAAGCACGCAGAACGTGCCCATACAGAAAAACGGTTTTTTCCGGCACAGAGAGCATGTGCAGAATCCTTCCGTTTTTAAATCCCTAGTTTTGTTTAAAGACAGGATGGTCACGAACTGTCTTATGCAATTTTGTCTTGCCATACCAAGCAGATTGCCTGCTCGCCCCACATTGTACCACATTGGAAATGCATTTGCAAGTACTTATGAAGCTGAAGTTGTGGGTATCTATCAGGTGAACCAGCCAATGGCCCCTTATATGTTTGGAGATACTTACCGGTATGAAGGGGAAGATATCCTTACGAAAAGTCTGAATGCTCACAGAAAGAATCATGTATCCCTGGTTTTTCAGGAATATAATCTGATTGATTATCTGACTGCGGTAGAAAATGTAAGATTGGGAGGAACAGACCGGCCGGTGGAACAGGATGACATCGGAAGGATTATGTGATAGAATATTTATGAATCCAAAGGGGACGGACATGAAACAGGGAGTTATTGTACGGCAGGCAAAGACCGGACCGGTGTGGTATCAGCGATTAATTTCAAACGAGATGCTTATGTGTATGCAGAAGTTGAGGAGACACTGAAAAGGCTTTCTGACCGGGGGATATTACTGGGAACTTTATCTGATGTTGCATATGGCATGGATAATGTGTATGCTTTGGAGGATATCAGTGCGGTAATAAAGTATATAGATTATCCGTTTACTTCCAATGATGTGGGTTATCGTAAACCTTGTGCGGAAGGACTGAAGCTCCTGGCAGAAAAAATGCAGATCAGCGCTGCGGAAATGGTATTTGTCGGTGACGGGGAAAAGGATATTATGTGTGCCATGAATGCGGGTGTATATTCTGTTTTGATAAATAGAAGTGACAATGTTAAAAATTATGGACAAGATAAAGAGATCAGCTCGCTGGACGAATTATTGACTATGATTTAACGGCTTTTCAAATGCAGAATATGGTGTTCAAGGGAGAAAGACGTTTTTTCCGTTTTTCATAACCGGGCAGGGAAGATTCGGCTTTCCTGCCCGGTTGTAAAAATACTTAACGTTTTTCCACGTTGATGATGCGCTGCGCCCAGCCCTTGTAAAATGATTCCTCATGGGAAACAAGTAATACCGTTCCGGAAAAATCCGCAAGCGCTGACCGCAAGGCCTCTTTTGCCTGAACATCCAAATGGTTTGTGGGCTCATCCATGATTAAAAAATTACATGGCCTGAGTGTCAGCAGACACATTTTCACTTTTGCCTGTTCGCCGCCGCTTAATGTGGCAACCGCCTGCATTGCATGTTTGGCTGAAATTCCGCATCTGGCAAGGTGCCTGCGGATCTCTTTCACAACCAGGTCCGGGTAACAGCCGGAAATAATGTCAATGGGTGTTTTTTCCTTATTTTCCCATGATAAATCCTGTGCAAAGTAACACATCCTGACCTGGTCTGAAAATTGGTAAAAGCCGCACATGGAAGGAATTTCTCCCACTAAGGTTTTTAATAATGTTGATTTACCGATGCCGTTAAAGCCGGTAATGACTGCTTTCTGCCCGCCTTTTATGCAGAAATCAATGCCGGATAAAACGGGATAGTGATAACCCACCGACAATTGCTTTACTGTCAAATGTTCCGTATTTGTCAAAGGCATCTCTGGAAAATGAAAAGAAGGCCTGATTTCTTTCTGGTCCAGCGCTTCCATTTTTTCCATACGGTCCAGCTGTTTTTGACGGCCTCTTGCCATTCTGGATTTTCTGCCGGCGATATTTTTGCGGATAAATTCCTCTGTTTTTTTAATTTCTTTTTGCTGCGCCGAATATTGACGTATATAGTCCTCTCTCTGTAAACTTTTCTTTTTCAAAAATTCCGTATAAGTTCCGTAATATTTGGAAATGGTTTCATTGTCTATATCACAGATACGGTTTGCTATTTTATCGAGAAAAGCAAAATCATGTGATACAACCATAAAGGCATTTTCCAGATTTGACAAATAATCGGAGAGCCATGAAATATGTTCTTTGTCCAAAAAATTTGTAGGCTCATCCAACAATAAAACATCTGGTTTTTCCAGCAATAATTTTGCCAGAATCACCTTTGCCCTCTGTCCCCCGCTCATTTGCGCAATGGGGCGGTCAAACCCAATCGCAATCAGCCCCAGTCCGCTGGCCACCTGCTCAATACGTGTGTCTAAGGAATAAAAATCCTGTATTTCAAGTGTCTCCTGAAGCCGGGCTGCCTGACTCAAATATTCTGATTTTCCGGCTGCAATCATTTCATACAGAGCGGTCAGCCTGCTTTCGGTAAGATATAATTTTGAAAACGCTGACTTTAAAAAATCCCTCATTGTGAGGTCAGGGTCAATTTCAGCGTACTGGTCTAAATATCCGGTCACAATATTTGTCTGCCAGATAATCTGCCCCTTGTCCGGCATAATTTGTTGTGTGCATATTTTTATCAATGTACTTTTTCCCGTTCCGTTTTGTCCGACAATTCCCATGTGTTCGCCTTTATTCAAAGTCAGTTCCGCATTTTTGTAAAGGTGATTGTCTCCGAACGCATGTGTCAGGCCGTGAATTTCTAATAAGCTCATGTCAGTAAATATCCTTTCTATTTTTTCAATGATGAAACACAAAAAGGCAGAAGACAAATATACATCACTGTATCTGCCTTCTGCCTTTCAATCCCCATGGGAGTCATATAAGCAAAAGGCTACGGACAAAACATTGTCCATAGCCTTTTAAACGAAAATTTGCATACGGAAAACAGACAATAGCTGTCAAATACAGTTATTGCCTTGTTTTCCGATGAAATCCAATGCGTTGTTTACACGCTATACTCTGCACAATGTTTCATCGGTATGGATTGTACAGAGCTGCTTATTCTTGTAAGCGGACTTGCTGCATTAAGGTTCATGGTAATTCTCCTCTTTGGAATGATACGATTATAAACCAGTCATGATGTGGAGGGTCATTCGGCCTTTTTATGCCGAATAATGGAATGATCTTATCATGCTTTCAGACCAGTCATGATACGGCTGTCCATTTGGCCACTTCATGCTATGAATATAGGCTCATTTTATCATATCAGGTCCGGTGTGTCAAATTTCCTTTTAAGGGCGTGAAGAAAAGCCGGGATAAGCGCAGGGAAAGCCGCAGCCGACAGATCCGGAGCGGGAAACATACCGGAGGAAAGAAAAGTTGCCTGTTTGGAAATAGATAGAGGCCTGCGGGGCTTGATTTTATTGTCATCTTGTTTTAGAATAGTAGTATCATGACTAAAAATCAGTGAAGAGCGGACAAGGAGGAGGCTGGTGCTATGCAGAAGCGTATTTTGGTGGTGGACGATGACACGATGAATCTAAGGAGAACGAGTTTGATTCTGGAGAAGCATTATGAAGTGATACTGGCGAAGTCAGGAGAGGAGGCCCTTCAGAAAATAAAAGAGGGTGGGGTTGACCTGGTTCTGCTGGATATCGCGATGCCGGGGATGAACGGAATTGAGACATTTGAGCACATAAAAGAGTATCAGGTGGAGATTCCGGTGATTTTTCTGACTGCATCGGGACATGAGGACAATGTAATGACCGCAATCAGGCTTGGGGCAGTCAATTACCTGAAAAAACCATTTATGCCGAAAAGTTTGCTGGAGCGGGTTGCAAAGGAGCTTGAGAAGGGATGAGGAGGGAAGAACAGACAAGTATTCATCTGTTAATGGCGGGCACGGTAACCATGTTCAGTGTGGTGCTCAGCCTGATTATAGTGGGGATATCATGGGAGTTGTGGATGGTTCCCCTGTTGGCAGTCGGTTGTCTCGTGGTTTGGTGGCTGCATATCGGAAGGATTGGCTCGGACATATTGTATGAAAATATATGTACCGGGATGGTGCTGACGGAATTCTTTTTCTTCGGGGTACATGAGAGCAGTCTTTTCGACATTCCCCTTGTAGCCTGTGTTCTGCTTCTTATGCTTTCACTGCTGGACAGAAAGCGGCTGTTGTATATGACAGCCGCTTTGTATGTGCTTCTGCTGGGGTATCATTTTGTGATTTTGCACACGTTTGCCAGATACGGGGAGACAAGGGATGTACTGCGCATTATTCTGGGGGCATCGGTAGTGGCATGTGCGGTGATCGTGGCGAGATACAGGATCAACAGAAGGCGCCGGGAACAGTATAAATATTTCAGCATGCAGGGGCAGCTGGAGACGGCGGTGCAGCAGAATGCCGATTTCCTGTCAAATGTATCCCACGAACTCCGTACCCCCATCAATATGGTTATCGGAATCAGCGAGGTGGCCATGGGGAAGGATGTGCCACCGGAAATCCGGGCCGATATGCAGTCCATAAAGCTGGCGGGCAAGCGTCTTTCGGGACAGATCAATAATATACTGGATTATACGGAGATCGTGGAAGGGACCTTGTCCGCGGCAAAGGAACCCTATATGATCACTTCGGTTCTCAATGACGTGATTACCATGACAGCACTGCAGAACAGCAGTAATCATTTGGAGACAGTGTTTGACATAGATCCCAGAATACCATCGGTTCTGATTGGGGATGCGGAAAAAGTGTCCCATGTGCTTAAAATTCTGGTGGATAATTCTCTTAAGTTTACGGAGGAAGGCGGTATTGACGTCCGCATCGGATTCCGCAGGGAGAGTTATGGGATCAACCTGGTTATTGATGTGTATGACACCGGCATAGGCATGAATTCCTCCCAGATTGCGCAGATGCTGGAAGACTTTTACCAGGCCGATTCCGGCAGCCGCCGCTATGTGGGGGGACTTGGGCTGGGGCTTCCCATTGCGCGGGGACTGCTTCATGCCATGGGAGGATTCATCCATTTTGACAGCAAGGAACAGGAAGGCCTTCACGTACATATCACCATTCCCCAGGGCGTGGGAGACGAAACGCCGGGCATAGTGGTGCAGAACGCGTCACAGCTGTGTATTGCATGCTATTTCCGGCCCGAGAGATACAGCCGGGATGAGGTCAGGAGGTATTATGACGATATGATCCTCCATCTGGTGGAAGGACTTGGCATAGAGGGGTATCAGGCCCATAATTTCGAAGGACTGCGCAAACTCCAGCGGGATCACAAGCTGACCCATTTATTTATCGCACAGACGGAATATATGGGTAATCCCCCGCATTATGAGGAACTGGCCGAAACCATGCCGGTTGCGGTGATTGCGGAGAAAGATTTTGTCCTGGACGAGGACAGTAAGCTGCTGGTGCTGCGAAAACCGTTTTTTGCGCTTTCTATTGTAAATTTGTTAAGCGGGCAGTCAAAAGGCAATGACTTTGAGGAAAACCAGGGAAATGGAAGAAGGCCGTTTACCTGTGAGGGCGTCCGTGTTCTGGCCGTGGATGACGAAGAGATGAATCTTATGGTTGCAAAGGGTGTTCTGGGCAGTTACGGCATACAGGTGGATACCTGCCTCAGCGGAAAGGCGGCCGTGGAACGGTGTACCCAGAACGAATATGACATCATTTTCCTGGATCATATGATGCCGGGATTTGACGGTGTGGAGACGCTGCGGCGGATCCGGGAGCTGAACAACGGAATGTTCAAAGACTTACCGGTAATTGCCCTGACTGCGAATACCATAAGCGGCGCCAGGGAAATGTTCCGCAACGAGGGATTCACGGAATTTATTCCCAAACCCATTGAGCGGTCCGTGCTGGAGAGAGTGCTGCGCAGGGTGTTGCCGGACCGCTGTATAGAGCATGACGCAGTGTCTTTTGTTCCGGACAATGAGCCGGCCGGAAACGGAAGCGCAGAAACTCCGGATGCTGCGGAAAACGGACAGGAGACGGCAGCCGGCTTTGCGGGTACGGAAGAGCCGCTGCAGGAAGAGTCCCTGCAGGAAGAAACTTCAAAGTCCTATGGCAGTCTTGTGCGGGCCGGCATTAATGTGGGGCTGGGAATGGAATATTGCAGCGGTGAGGAAGAGTTTTATATGGAAATGCTGCGAATGTTCCATGACCAGGCTGAGGAAAAGAGGGAAGAGATCATCGCCCTCTTTGAGGCGGAAAACTGGACGGATTATGCGATTAAGGTTCATGCGCTGAAGAGTACCGCACTGACCATCGGTGCGGAAGCGCTTTCCGGTCAGGCAAAAGAACTGGAGCTGGCAGGCAAGGAGAAAAAGGTGGAGTTTATCCGGAAAAATCATCCCCTGCTGTTGCAGAAATATGAGGAAATCTGTGAGAGCATTGCAAAAAATTTATCCTGATGAAACTGTGTGTATCAGAGGGGAAACACCCGAAATATACCTGAAGTGAGACATTTTTATCCGGAGCTGAGTCGCGGCATGGAGGTTATTGTGTTTAAAAAATGGCTTGATATCATATTTGACTATAAAATCAGTCTGAGGGAACGTGTGTTCCGACTGGTTACAGGCATCAGCATGATTGCCCTGATATTTATTCTGATTCTGGGCAGATATACGGCAAACTGGTTCCTGCTGGCTGGCAGCCTTGTGTATATGTATATGGTTGCAAAGATCAGTATTCAAAAGGGATGTATCAATGCGGGGGCAACCGCCACGGTGGTGCTGCTTCTGCTGCTGTTCCCGGTGGTTTTTTTCACGGGAGGAGGGATTTACGGAGGCGTGCCGGAATGGTTCGTGCTCTGCTTTATTTACATCAGTATTACCCTGGAGGGCAGGAGGAAGCCGGTATTTTTCCTGCTGTGTTCTGCGGAAACACTTCTCTGTTATTATATTGCGTACAACTACCCGGAACTGGTTATGGAAAATACCACGGCACAGGCTTATTTTGATTCTGCCCGGTCTGTCATACTGGCCGGGGCCCTGACCAGTGTCCTGCTTTTGTTTCAAAATCATTTGTATGAAGAGGAAAACAAACTCACCATACAGCAGAAAAAAGAGATCGAGGAGCTGAACCAGGCAGAAAATCACTTTTTTTCCAGTATGAGCCATGAGATCCGCACACCCATCAATACCATTATCGGATTGAACGAGATGATACTGCGGGCGGACATTTCGGGGGAAGTGGCAGAGAACGCCAGGAATATTCAGGGAGCCAGTAAAATGCTGCTCACGCTGATCAATGATATCCTGGATTTGTCCAAAATCAAGTCCGGAAAAATGGAGATTGTGAACGCGTCCTATGAGACAGGGGAACTTTTTTCAGAGATCGTGAACATGATATGGATCAAGGCGAAGGAAAAAGGGCTGGAATTCCGGCTGCATGTGGATCCTTCCATGCCCAGCATGCTCTGCGGGGACGAGGTACGTATCAAGCAGGTATTGATCAATCTGCTGAACAATGCGGTGAAATATACAAAAGAGGGATCCGTGACGCTGTCCGTGCGGTGCGAGCGGGTGGGCGTGAACCGGGTGCGCGTCTGGTATTCCGTGGAAGATACGGGACAGGGAGTGAAAAAGGAAAACATTCCTTATATATTTGATGCCTTCAAGCGTGTGGACGAAAAGAAAAACCGCCATATCGAGGGTACCGGGCTGGGACTGAGCATTGTCCGCCAGCTGGTGGAACTGATGGGCGGGGAAATCAGCGTCAACAGTGTGTATATGAACGGTTCCACATTTCTTGTGACACTGGAACAGGATATTATGAGCGAAAAGGAACTGGGAACCTTTACACTCACATCCAGGATGAAAGTCCATGATGGGGAGCAGTACAGGCAGAGTTTTGAAGCACCCAATGCGCATGTGCTTGTGGTGGATGACAACGAGATGAACCTGCTGGTGGTGAGCAAGCTTCTCTCGGAGACCAAAGTGCAGATTGACACGGCTTCCAGCGGCGCGGAATGCCTGAAGCTGGCCCAGTACCAGCATTATGACTGTATTTTGATGGATCATCTGATGCCGGAGATGGATGGAATAGAATGTCTCCATGCCCTTCATGCGCAGCCGGGAGGGCTGTGCCAGGATACGCCTGTGATTGCGCTGACTGCCAATGCCGGAAGCGACAATCAGCAGCTTTACAGGAAAGAAGGATTCAGCGGTTATCTGGCAAAGCCCATCAGCGGTGCCCTGCTGGAAGCTGCCGTGCTGAGCATTCTGCCAAAGAAGCTTGTGAAACTCAGCGAAATGGCCAGTCAGTCCGAAATCGGGAAGGATGTGCTGATTTTTGACCAGGCAAAGAGGATTTCACTGCTGGTTACCACCGACAGCGTCTGTGATCTTCCGGAATCCCTGCAGAAGAAATTCGGCCTCCATATCTGTCCTTACTATGTGTGTACGGAACAAGGACGTTTCCTGGACAATTCCGAGCTGAAGGCAGATGAGCTGCTGGCCTATATGGCAGAGGGGAAAAACGGCATATCCCAGCCGCCCACGGTGGAGGATTATGAGAAATTCTTTGCCCAGAGGCTGAATGAAGCCCAGAATGTGATTCATATCACCATGGCCAAGCACGTCAGCGACGGGTACCGCAATGCCATGGAGGCGGCAAAATCCTTTGAAAATGTCACGGTAATTGATTCCGGACATCTTTCCAGCAGTATGGGACTTTCGGTGCTGCATGCCGCTTATATGGCGGAAAACCATGCCTCAAAGGCGGATATTGTGAAGACGGTGAAAAAGCTGAGGCACTCCATTTCTTCGGCCTTTATCATTGACAGTACCCATATGATGTGCAAGTCAGGACAGATATCCAGAAAGATTCAGGTGATGTGTGACGCACTGCTGCTGCATCCTGTTATTGTACTGCGGAACAGCCGGATGGCAGTGGGCAGCATGGAGATGGGAAGCTTTAACCATGTGATAAAAGGATATGTCAAGAAAGTACTTCTGAATACAAGGAATATTGACAGGAGGGTTCTGTTCATTACTTATGCGGGACTGGATGACAAGAGTCTTCAATATATCCAGGATCTGGTAAAACAGTATTGTCCTTTCGAGAGGATTTACCTGCAGAAAGCGTCTTCTGCGATTGCCAGCAATTGTGGACCAGGATCCTTCGGTCTGCTGTTTATGAAGAAAAATGACGCATTGATTACATATTCGGACACACCGGGGGAAAGCCGGTAAATACGGATACATTGTTGGTCGGCAACAGCCGGGTGTATGCCAGGGCTGTTGCCGATTTGTCGTTTTGCGGCAAATTTTGTCGACGGTCTTTCCTGGAAAATAGTCTGACAATATTATGAAATGATTTTACAAATCATTTTGTTCTGAAAAAGGAGGCCATGGATGAAAAAGGCACAGACAATGCAGATGACAAAATGGAAGGCATTTATCGGCGGCGGTGATATACTGCGGCGGTGGATGTGTACAAGACGCGGTATTTCATCCGTCACAGCACTTCCGCGATTTCCATTCTGGGGGAACTGGAAATTGTGAAAAAGCATGGGTACGGTCATATTACAGTCAACAAAACCAATGACTATGTGATAAAACTGGAACCCAGGGCGCCGCATTTCCATACCTGGTTGTGAGGGAAAATCAGTTCCTGCAAGTGTCCGGACGGCTGCTGGATTTGATGATCGCAGAACTGTCGGAGCCGCTGCAGAGACTATTGTGCGCCTTTCCGGAGGAATTGCGTGAGAGGGCCGCGGAAATGGCCCTGGAGGCGGCCGTGAGAGAACTGGGCAGGGTGATTCAGGGATCCGCGGGAAAGGTGTAGGGCCGTTGCGTATGGCCTCACAGGACGACAGATCATATTATGAGCAATCATGATATGGTCTGTTTTTTTATATCATAGGAAAGTGCGTCCTATGATACAAAAACGCTCCGCGGGGATCGCACTGCGGCGGAAAGGAATCATGTCGCTGAAGCGCCCCGCCGCAGGCGGAGAATCCTGCGGAGCAGGATTCTTTTTTATGCGCAGGCCCGTACAAAAGTGCGACTTATGCCGCTAAAGCGGCGTACGGGCCGCGCGGCGAGTAGAGGAGAAACGGCGCAAATGAAAATTTTTTGCCTGGAATTTGCCGCTGAAATATTTTGCTGCCGGCATATATGGGATACAGTATTCTAATGAATGTCCGGGTGCGGTGTGAGAGCTCCCGGGCAGACGCAGAGGAAACGTATCATATGCGGAATACAAAGGAGAAAACCATGGGAAAACGATATGGGTATGTACGGGTAAGTACCAACGAACAAAACGAAGGCAGACAAATGCTGGCCATGAATACGGTGCAGGTGCCGAAGCGGAATATTTACATGGACAAACAGTCCGGCAAGGATTTTGAACGTCCCATGTACCAGCGGATGCTGAAGAAAATGAAGACGGATGACGTGCTTTACATCAAGAGCATCGACCGGCTTGGCAGGAATTATGAGGAGGTGCTGGAGCAGTGGAGACTGCTGACCAAGGAGAAAAAAATCGACATTGTAGTGTTGGACATGCCGTTGCTGTATACCAGGAGGGGCAAAGATTTAATGGGCACTTTCCTGAGTGACATTGTGCTGCAGGTGCTGTCCTTTGTGGCGGAAAACGAAAGAAAGAATATAAAAGAGCGGCAGAAAGAAGGGATTGAAGCTGCCAGGAAGAGGGGCGTGCGGTTCGGCAGGCCCCGGAAGCCCGTGCCGGAGAATTTTAACCAGGCTTACGGAAGGTGGGTTTCCGGGGAAATAACGGGACGGGAGGCGGCTGTACAGTGTAACATGCCGATATCTTCTTTTTACAGATGCGCGGGGTACATGGAAGAACGGTAATCGGGTGATATATTATCGAATATCCGTTTTTTGTCCATGACCACAGAAGTTCCCGGAATCGTGGATGCTATGATTCTGTATCCTGCAGGCTCCCGTCAGCCTCACCCCTGCTTTCCGCGGAGGTTTTCACATTGATGCCGTTTACCACCACACCGCCGTCCAGAGCAATCACAAGGCATTCCCTGCCATCTATGCTACGTGTCTGTACCAGGTCGGTCCGATCGGGATTTACCTTGACAACTACATCCGGTGTTTTCACTTCAAAGGTTCTGGTATTCATGACATTGTTCATGAGCAGGGAAGCGCTTTCCCCGGCTGTCTCGTCATAATGTCTGTCAAATTCCGACAAGCGGTCATTGGCCACGCCAATGTCGGCCAGGATGGTTTTGACCTCGTTTTTATCCAGTACCAGAGGTTCCGGGGCTTCCTTCTGTTCCTGGGCCAGTTCGGTAAATTTGTCGTGGATATTTTTCACCATCTCCAGGCCGCAGTCCTCGCCCAGCGTGTCTTCGATCAGCGCCTGGAAGGTTTCCTTCTGGCTGTCTGCGGACAGGGGCAGGGTACAGCCGGTGAGCTGTTCCACAAAATCCGGCCTTAATTCTTCCGCGTTTTTGGAATAGTACAGAATGCTGTGAATATCGGCGCTTCTGTCCTGGAAGGCAGGGAAGAGGAATCCGGTTTCCGGGAGGGATACCACCCAGTCCCGGTTGCGGTTGTGGAAGGTATTTTCCTCCGCGTCATAGCTTAAGCCCGGCTTTGATAATTCCACGGGACAGATGCAGGATAATATGTATTCGTAGATTTCGTCGGAGGCATCCTCCATCTCAATGCCATCCGTGGTCTTTCCGGGCACATCATAGACATCATGGACAATGAGAATGAGATAATTTCCCACATAGTCATAATTCTCAATAATTTTGTCGTAATATTCCGATAATATATCATCGTCTTTCAGCTTGCTGTCCCTGAGGCGGAGCAGGAATTCATGGGCGTTTTGAGAAACGGCATCTTCCGCAGGAGCCGGAATAAGGGTTTCCGGGTCTGCGGAAAGGGCGGCATCCGGTCCGCTCTCCGGAAGCATGCCTGCCATTTCCAGGGCAAGGGGGAACTCCAGCGTCAGAAGGTTGCGGCCCGGGGAGCCGGAGAGCACTTTGCGCAGAATTTCAAAATATTTGAACATATCTTCCTCGGGCAGGGCCAGGAACGCCTGCTTTAGTTCCGTTTTCTTATTTTTTTCCCCATCCACATAGCAGCCGCAGATGCGTGTGATGGAACAGTTTTTCGGTGTGAGTAATTTTTTGATTTCGGATGTTTCCTGTTTTGTCATGGAATTCACCTCATAACTTTTATTTACGGCCCTGTGGAGTCTTTCTCCAGGCCGTCAGGCCGGGGAATATCCGGGCAACAGTAACAGTATATACCAAAAATTCTGAATGGGCAAGTACACAAATTGCTTGTGGAGGAAGAATTATTGTGTTACTATTATTCATAACAGTCAAATGGCCCCGAAGCGGGGGTTTGTTGTTGGTAGGAAAAAGGAGCCGGATCCGGCAGGCGTTTTTCCGGCAGAAACCGGACAGAAAGGCAGGAAAATAAATGAGCAGGAAAGACAGGGAAAAGGAATCCCGCGGAAAAGGTTTTATCGCGGAGTTTAAGAAATTTATTACCCGGGGCAATGTGCTGGATATGGCAGTGGGTGTGATTGTGGGCGGTGCGTTTACCTCCATTGTGACTTCCCTGAACCAGGATATTCTCACGCCCATACTGGGAATTTTCGGGGGAACGGATTTCAGTTATCTCACATTGACCCTGGGCAGCGGGGAGAACGCGCCCGTACTGAATTACGGAAACTTTATCACGGCCATCATCAACTTTCTGATTACGGCGCTGGTGATTTTCTGCCTGATCAAGGGGATCAATGCCATCGGGGAGAGGGTGAAAAGAAAAGAAGAGGAGGCCCCTCCTGCACCCGTCAGCAGGAAATGTCCCTATTGTCTCAGTGAGATTGCGCTGGAGGCCACAAGATGCCCCCACTGTACTTCGCACCTGACAGAAGAGGGGAAAGACTCCTCCAAAGCGGCGCGGGAAAACTGACGGCAAGCGGAATCTTGACTGCGGAAAACAAATGGGAAGGCCGGGCAGTGGTTTTGACTGTGCACGGGAAAAGACAGGAGAGGCAGAAGATGGCCGGAATCAGAAAAAAGACATTAGTGATGTCAGTGTGTGCGGCACTGATGGTGACGCTGGCAGGCTGCGGCAGAGCGGGAGAGAGGACCCAGGGCGCCATGCAGCTGATACAGAACCTGGATTACCAGGGAGCGCTGGAACAGCTGGCCCTGGCAGAGGAAAACGGTGAAAATACCAGACTGGTCAACAGGGCCAGGGGCATTGCCTATATGGGGCTGACGGATTATGAGCAGGCTGCCGTATTTTTTGAAGAGGCCCTGGCGGGAAGCAGCGGTCTGGTGCAGAATGTGGATTACGACCTGAATTATTATCTGGCTGCCGCTTACACCAAGAACGGGCGTTTCCAGGAAGCGGAGGAAATATATGACGCGGTGCTTGCCCTGCGCTCCGGGGAGAAGGACGCTTATTTCCTGCGCGGAAATGTGCGCATGGCGCTGGACGATTATGAAGGGGCAAAGGCGGATTTTGAAAAAGTCATCTCCATGGACCCCAAAAACTACGACAGGCTGATTGAAATTTTTGAGGTCATGGATTATTTCGGCCATGGGGAAGAAGGACGCGAATACCTGCGCGCCGCCCTGGATGCCGGGGACACCGGTATGGACCAGTATGCCAGGGGCCGCATTCATTATTATCTGGGGGATTACCAGAGCGCCTGCCTGGCGCTGGAGGAGGCCAGGGAAAAAGGCGGTGTGGAGAGTTACCTGTACCTGGGCAGGGCTTATGAGGCCACCGGGGACTACAATTATGCCGCCAATGTGTATAACAGCTATCTCGAAAAAAATGAGGGGAACGCGGAACTGTACAACCAGCTGGGTTTGTGTGAAATGACAAGGGGAGAGTACCGCAATGCCCTGGGGGCATTCCAGGCGGGAATGCAGCTGGAGAATACCACTATGATGCAGACCCTGTCCTTCAATGAAATCGTGGCATATGAATATCTGGGAGAGTACATGCAGGCACATGTGCTGATGGAAAATTATCTGAAAAATTATCCGGATGATGAACAGGCGAAACGGGAATACAAATTCCTGTCCACCCGGTAAAGGATAAAATAACACCTGAAAGTAGTCAAAATAAAAGCCCGAAAAAGCAACAAAACCACCGGTTTTTCAACCGGTGGTTTTGCTTTCGCACATAGGAAATTAAGCTACTACAGTTACGTTGGTAGCACGGATTTTGCTGCTGTTCTGAGGATCGCACTCGGTATCAAATGTTACCTTCTGGCCTTCCTCCAGAGATTTGAAGCCATCAGCGTTAATGGCAGAGAAATGTACAAAAACTTCTTCCCCTGTAGCATCATTTGTGATGAATCCGTAACCCTTCTGTGCATTAAACCATTTTACTGTACCGTTATTCATTTTGGTACCTCCTTTATAGTAATGTAATGTTAATAGGATTCTAAATACTGGCAAAAAAATCACATATTTTTGTAAACTAGCATTAAAAGTAATAGCAACTTACAAAAATATGTGAGTTCAATGACTTTCATTTAGAATACGGTTGCAGTATACCACTAGCTCATAAGCAATGTCAACACTTTTTTTCAAAATTAATGCATATGTTTTTTCCGGACAGGGAAAACTTGGTAGAAAGAACAGGGAAAAGAGAGGTAATTACAATGTTTCTGAGTGTAATGTGGCTGATGACGGCGATGGTGGCAGGTTTTATGGTGGGCAGAATTTCCATGTACGGCTGGGGGGATGGGGAAGAAGAAACCTCCGAAAAGGAAGAGGCGGCCAGGGAGAGAAAACCAGGAAGACGGGGGAAGGGACACCGGCAGCAGGAAGAAAGTATCTTCTGTTCCGTGGGAAGTCCGGTATCCGGCGAGATTACGATGCAGAAGGAAGGGGAACATCCCATGGTGATGATCTATCCGGACTCGGACAGACTCTATGCCCCGGCGTCCGGTAAAATTACAAAATTATTTCCCATGGGAAATGCCTTCTGGTTTACCACGGAGTCCGGAATGGAGCTCTATATTCAGGCGGGGGAGGTAAATGACGAACTGCTGTCATGTTATTTCCGGCCGAGAGTGATACAGAATGAAGTGGTAAGCAAGGGAAAGCTTCTTCTGGAGTTTGACAGATGGGGGCTGGAGGAGGAAGGCGTATCCGCGGCCGTGTCCGTGCAGGTGGAGCACTGCCTCTATGGCGGTGACATACGGCTGGTGGAAGGGGAACACGTGGGAGCCGGGGAGGATATCCTGCAGGTGCGGGAGGGCTTCGGAAGGGAAGCGGTATCCGTGTGCGGATAGCAGGCAGTAGGTGTAACAAAGAATGATAGAAATGATATTGACAAATACCCCCATAGGGTATATTATAACAATATACTCCATGGGGGTATACTTTATCTATACGCAGACTGATGAGAGATAAAGGGGATCCGGATGCAATGCCGGTTTTCTGACGAAGACCGGAAAGAAGAATATGGAAAGGATAGAAAAGCTATGGGGGGAAACACTACAGAGCAGGAAGCGCTGAAGGGGGTAGAAACTTGTGAAGGCTGTCACCAGAAAGCCACGCCGCGCCGGGAGGGAGACCTGAAGCAGCTGAAGAACCGCCTGAACCGTATCACGGGACAGCTGAACGGCATTGGGAAGATGCTGGAGGATAATCGTTACTGCGGGGACATTCTGGTACAGGTGGCTGCCGCGGAGAGCGCCCTGCAGTCTTTTGCATGGATGATTCTTCAGGAGCATATGAAGACCTGCGTGGCGGAAGAAATCCGGAAGGGAAATGACGCCGTTGTGGAAGAAACAGTAGAGTTGATGAAAAAATTAAAATAGTAGGAATTATTGAGAAAGGATATATTTAATATGAAGAAACACTATCACATTTCGGGAATGACTTGTTCCGCCTGTTCTGCCCATGTGGAAAAAGCGGTCAGAAAGCTGGAGGGTGTGGAGTCGGCTTCCGTGAATCTGCTGACAGAAACCATGGAGCTGCAGTATGATGAGGGGCGTCTTGGCCACGAACAGATTGTGTCCGCGGTGGAGAAGGCGGGATATGGCGCAGAGCAGATTGTGGGAGGTGTGCACAAAAGTCCGGCGGCGGAGAATCCGGCAGGATGCGGGGATCAGTGCAGTACGGGAGTCAGGGAAAAAAGCGGGGGCAGGGATCTGGTGGCCAGGCGCGCAGGGCAGGAAGCAAAAGCCATGAAGTGGAGACTGCTTGTCTCCGTGGTTTTTTTGCTGCCCCTGATGTATGTGGCAATGTATCATATGTACAGTGAATGGTTCGGTCTGCCGATTCCCGGATTTGTACATAAATACCTGCATGGCAATGAGAATGCAGTGACTTTTGCCATGACCCAGCTGCTGTTGCTTCTGCCCATTGTGTACATGAACCGGAAATTCTTTCTGGTGGGATTTAAGACTCTTTGGCATCTGGCGCCCAACATGGACAGTCTCATTGCCCTGGGCGCTTCCGCAGCCATTGCCTACGGCATATTTGCCCTATACAGGATCAGTTTCGGGCTGGGGCACGGGGATTTCGCTTTGGTGGAACAGTATTCCCATGATCTGTATTTTGAGTCCGCGGGTATGATACTGACGCTGATTACGGTGGGAAAATACCTGGAGAGCCGCTCCAAGGGCAAAACCAGCGAGGCCATCACAAAACTGATGGATCTGTCGCCCCGGACGGCAGTGGTGCTGACCCCGGAAGGGGAAGAGCGGGAGGTCCCTACAGAGGAACTGGGCGCGGGGGATATTTTCCTGGTAAAGCCCGGAAGTCTCATACCGGCAGACGGCACTGTTGTGGAAGGAAATTCCAGCGTGGATGAGGCTGCCATAACCGGGGAAAGTGTGCCCGTGGAGAAAAGAGAGGGTGACAAGGTGGTGTCTGCCACGGTGAATAAGGCCGGTTTCTTAAAATGCAGGGCCGACAGGGTAGGTGAGGATACCACGCTGTCCCAGATTATCCGTCTGGTGGAGGAAGCTTCCGCCAGCAAGGCGCCCATCGCCCAGCTGGCGGATAAGGTGGCAGGAGTGTTTGTGCCCGTGGTGATAGGGATAGCGCTGCTTACATTGGCAGTCTGGCTCATGGCGGGGGCCGGGGCGGAGTTCGCCGTTTCCACTGCCATCGCGGTGCTGGTGATTTCCTGCCCCTGCGCGCTGGGACTGGCCACGCCGGTGGCCATTATGGTTGGAACCGGTGTGGGGGCCGGCTCGGGTATTCTGATCAAATCCGGGGAGGCACTGCAGCAGGCCAGGGATGTGGATACCGTGGTCATGGATAAGACGGGAACCATAACCGCAGGCAGACTTAAATGCATGAAAGTAAGAGTCTGTGCCCGGGATGTGTCCGAAGACGACTTTATGAGGATAGCGGCGGCGCTGGAGAAGAAAAGCGAACATCCCCTGGCGGAGGCGGTGGTAGAGCATGCGGAGTTTTTGGGTTTGTCCATCCCTGCGGTAAAGGATTTCCGGGCGGTTTTCGGCAGGGGCGTGGAAGGCATTCTGACAGAAGAAATGCTGGCCGGGTCCGCCGGGCATGGAAATGCTTCCGGGGCAGGGGTCAGATATTTTGTGGGAAACCAGGCTTACCTGGAAGAGAACGGAATCGGAATCGACCAGGTGTACCGGGAGGAGACAGCCGCCCTTGCGGACGAAGGGATGACGCCGCTCCTGCTGGCCCGGGAAGGGTGCTTCCTGGGATTTATGGGCGTGGCGGACCAGGTGAAAGAAAGCTCCCGGGAGGCCATCCGGAAATTCAAGGAGATGGGCATTCATGTGGTGATGCTCACGGGGGATAACAGACGGACTGCTGAGGCGGTGCGGAAACGCCTGGAGATTCCGGAGGTGGTGGCGGAGGTTCTGCCCCAGGATAAGGAGAAAAAAATAAGCGGGCTGAAGCGCCAGGGGCATAAGGTGGCCATGATCGGCGACGGCATCAATGATGCGCCTGCCCTTGCGGCGGCGGATGTGGGGCTTGCCATTGGGGCGGGAACGGATGTGGCCATGGAGAGCGCCGACATTGTCCTGATGAAGAGCGATCTGCGGGATGCGGTGACGGCAGTGCGTTTAAGCCGCATGGTTATCCGCAATATCAAACAAAATCTGTTCTGGGCATTTTTTTATAATATAATAGGTATTCCATTAGCGGCCGGAGTGTGGTATCCTTTATTTGGGATAAAATTAAATCCCATGTTCGGCGCGGCGGCCATGAGCCTGAGCAGTATTTTTGTGGTGGGGAATGCACTGCGGCTGAAAGGATTCAAAAGCGGTTTCGGGCCGGCGCAGGAAGAAACGGAAGCAGTGTTGATAAAAGAAGAGGATGGCAGGGAGGATATTCCTGCGGAAAGGATGGAAAATATGACAAAAATCATGACGATTGAAGGAATGATGTGCGGTCACTGCACGGGCAGGGTACAGAAGGCCCTGGAAGCTGTGGAAGGTGTGAAAGCCGTGACCATGAGCCTGGAAGACAAGACCGCCGCAGTGGAACTGGGCGGGGAGGTGACGGATACCATCCTGACCGAAGCAGTCAGGGAGGCCGGTTATGAAGTGAAGGAGATTGCATTGAAATAGGCAGCGGTCCGGCCGGGGCCGGATTTCGGAGAGAGATTGAGAGGAACGAATGAAAAGCAGATTATATTATGCATTATTGGTTGTTTATTTTGTCATGGTGGCATTTATCCTGTATATCAACGGGGTGTTCACGGGAAATGTGACATCTTTTGGCAATTTGCTGATCAACGGGGTGTTTTTGCTGATCATAGGCATTTTGTTCATCATTTCCATTGCAAGTTTCCTGAGACTGAACCGTCTCACGGATGAGCTGGAGGATGCCGCCGAGGATTTGCAGGCAGGATATAAGGACGCGGGAAATAAAAATGTCTGGGAGTCCCTTCAGGATCACAAGGGATTTTTCGAGGAGAAAAATCTGAAGGAGGCTTTCGGAAAATACAGGGCCCGGGTGAAACAGAGCTACACGGGCAGGCAGTACGCAAATCCCTGCGATATCGAGGACTATATCAATGAGGAACTTCTGGAGAAGGTGGGAAGCAATTATTTTAATTCCGGCATCTCCGGAACCATGACGGGACTGGGAATCCTGGGAACCTTCATCGGGCTCTCCCTGGGGCTTGGGTCTTTCAGCGGGGATGACATTTATACCATATCCGACAATGTGGGCCCCCTGCTGTCTGGTATGAAAGTGGCCTTCCATACTTCGGTATACGGTATTATATTTTCTCTGGTGTTTAATTTCGTGTACCGCAGCATTATGGCAGATGCCTTTGAGAAACTGGATTATTTTCTAAATACGTTCAAACAGTGCGCCATGCCTCCCGCGGAGGGAAGCAGCGACGAAAATACGGCTGCCATGCTGGTGTATCAGGCCAATCTGACGAATTATATGAAGCAGCTTGTGGAACTGGCAAAAGGCGAGGCGGCAGACCAGGCAAAGAGCCTGGAACAGATGTCAAAGGCGTTTCTGGCAAATCTTCAGTCGGCCATGGACACGGAGTTCAAGAACCTTGGCGTAACTTTGAAACTGGCAGCCCAGTCCCAGACTGTCAACGCGGAGAGCAACCAAAGTCTTCTGGAGGCGGCCCGGGCCCTGACGGAAAGCTGCGGCAGACTGCATGAGACCATGAGCCATATGATGGAGCGGCAGGAATTGTTTGCGGAAGAGCTGGAGGCCCAGAAACAGAATCTGACGGCCGCCTGCGAGGAGATCAGCCGCGATGTGAGCAGCCAGCTGCACACCTTTGAACAAATGAGAGGTTTATATGAAAACAAGAACTAGACGAAGAAACAGGGAGGCGTTTGGCGAACACAGCTACTGGCAGTCCTATTCCGACATGATGGCGGCGCTTCTGCTGATTTTTGTGCTGATCATCGCCATAACCCTCGCCATTTACAAACAGAAGACCACAGACCTGGAGGAGTCCCAGAACAGCCTGGGTGTTGCGAGGCAGGAGCTGGAGGACGCCAGAAAGGATCTGGAGGATGCCAAAGCCGACCTGGAAGAATACCGGGCGGCAATCGAGGAGTCCAACAAGGAACTGGCCAGCTCCCTTGCGGAGCTGCAGCAGGCATATGCCAATGCGGCGCTGACCCAGGATGAGCTGAACAAGGCCTATCTGGAGATTGAAAATGCCAGAAACGAACTGACGGCCACAAAGCAGGAGCTGGAAAATATCGTGGGAATCAGGACGGACATCATTGGCGCCCTGCAGTCGGCATTTAATAATTCCAGCATGAGCGTGGACGCCCAGACCGGTTCCATCACGTTTTCTTCGGATGTGCTGTTCCGCTACGGCAGCGCGGCGCTGACCTCCGAGAGCCAGAGTTCTTTAAAAGAAATCATTCCCATGTACCTGGATATTCTGCTTCGGGATGAATTCCGGGACTACATTGCGGAGATCATCATAGAGGGACATACTGACACGGACGGCAGTTATGAGATGAATATGGAACTTTCCCATGGAAGGGCATATTCCGTGGCAAAATTCTGTATGGATTCCAGAAACGGACTGACGGAAGACAAGATTGAGCAGCTGAAAGGCCTGCTCACTGTGAACGGCCGGTCTTTCAGCAATCCCATATATACAAAAGACGCCGCGGGAAATCCCACATCCGAGATCGATATGGCCGCTTCCAGACGGGTGGAGATCAAATTCCGCCTGAAAGAAGATGAAATGATCGGGAAGATTGCGGAGGTTCTGAGACAGTGACGGGGAAAGCTTCCGGTGATGTGTTCTGCCGGGAGCTTTTCTTTTTATGCGCAGGGGCGCGTAAGGAAATTAGCAGCGAAAGCTGCACGCGCCCCG
>OFHN01000445.1_pt1 | contig 37501 bp, 50 predicted proteins | sample 1521321 | NCBI WGS metagenome assembly OFHN01 (sample SAMEA3504130, study PRJEB24116) | mouse gut metagenome | biome: mouse gut; feature: mouse-associated habitat; material: faeces | place: Denmark | collected 2011
AAATGGACGAATATCCCGAACAGGCGTTCCTCAACGTCGGAACCATCGACGAAGCTATAGAGAAGGGCAAACGCATGCTTGCCGAGGTGAAATAACCCCGCATTGGCAAACGCGGGTAGCAAACTTTAGAAGTCCCCAATCAATTCGACACAAATGACACTAAAAATCATATCTGCTGAAAAAATCCTTTTCGAAGGTGAGGCCGATTCTGTGACCTTGCCAGGTGAGAAAGGGCAGTTTACAGTGCTTCCACGGCATGCGTCGCTCATTTCCACCCTTGTGGCCGGCAAAATCCGATACAAGCTTGCCGGTGAGGAACAGGAGCTTGCCGTTGCAGGTGGAATTGCCGATGTGGATCACGATGTGGTGTCGGTGTGCGTTTATTGATTTGAGGTATAATTAGATATTACCGGCGTTGCCGGTATGGATATAACGATTAAGGAAAGAATCTTCCCGATTGAGATATGAAGCGACTTTTATTCATATTGTCCCTGTTGGTTGCCGGTTTCAATGCCGCGTATGCCGACAATGCCCATGAGGGTGAAGCGGGGCAGGAAATCACATCGCAGCTGGAAACTGCCGAAGAGGCTGCTGAAGATGAAAAGCCTGATTTGAAGGAAACCATCTTCGCGCATCTTGGCGACGGTTACGGTTGGGAAGTGCCTTTCAACCATCATAAGCGCATCCCGTTGCCTGTAATCGTGTGGGGTAAGGACGGTCTTCACGTGTTTTCCTCATCGCATTTGACCCACGGGGATGTATATCACGACGGTGATGCCACATTCAAAATTGCCACCGAAGGCGATTATAAGGGCAAGGTAGTTGAAATCATCGATGGTAAGGAGTACAAGCCGTGGGATTTGTCGATTACCAAAAACGTATGTGCGATTTTCATTGCCTGTATCATAGTGTTATGGTGTTCGATGATGCTTGCCCGCTGGCATAAGAAAAATCCGTTCAAAGCCCCGCGCAAGGGTTTGGGCGCGTTCGAATCCTTGGTCGAATTCATCTATGTCGGTGTCATAAAGGCTACCCTTAAGGATAAGGCCCCTAAATTCGCTCCCTATCTTCTGACAGTGTTTATGTTCATATTCTTCATGAACCTGTTGGGTTTGATAGTGGTGTTCCCCGGCGGCGCTAACGTGACAGGTAACATTGCGGTTACCATGGTGCTGGCTATCATGACGTTCGTTATGACCAACCTGTTTGGTACCAAGCACTATTGGAAGGAAATTTTTTGGCCTGATGTACCCATCTGGCTTAAGTTCCCGATTCCCATCATGCAGCTTATCGAGGTGTTCGGCATCTTTACCAAGCCTGCGGCTTTGACGGTGCGTCTGTTCGCTAATATGATGGGCGGCCATATGATTGTGCTTGTGCTGACTTTGCTGATTTTCATTTTCGGCGCGATGGGCTATGCCGTGGCTTCGGGGACGGCGGTTGTGTCGGTGCTTTTCTCGGTGTTCATGTTGCTGATTGATGTGTTGGTGAGCTTTATCCAGGCATATGTGTTCACAATGCTTTCCACCATCTTCATCTCCCTGGCGCAGGAAAGCCACGACAGTCACGGACATGAGGAGCATACGGCTCATGAAGCGGCCAATACCGTTGGTTGACGGGCTGCATTGGATTTGTGAAGTGGATTGGCCGGTCAGTCCGGCTGCATAACAAAGAAATAACAAAAACGATAAAATAACTCTCAAAACTCAAACAACTATGTTAGGATTGATTTTAGCAGCAGAAGCTCTCTTAGGTCTTGGCGCATCAATTGGTGCAGCTATCGCAGCTATCGCAGCTGGTATCGGTATCGGTAAGATTGGTTCTTCGGCTATGGAAGCTATCGCACGTCAGCCTGAAGCTGCAGGCGACATCCGTTCGAATATGATCGTGATTGCGGCTCTTGTCGAAGGTGTGGCTCTGTTTGCCGTAATCGTGTGCGTTCTTGCCCTGTTCGTATAATCCGGGCTTGATAAAAAGAGACACTTTCCCGTCGGGAGCAATGTCTCCCGGCGGGGGAGATTTCAAGGGCGCATTGATAGAGTTTCAGTCTGGTGAACGTGTGCTTTAAATGGCATGCCAGATGAGGCTGGTGCTAAGGAATGCAGCCTTCCCCCAATTACCCTCATAAATTAAGAAAAGGATTTTTTCTATAGGTTATGGAACTATTCAAAGTAGATTTCGGATTGACCGTGTGGATGTTCGTGGCGTTTGCGATCCTCCTGTTCATTTTGTGGAAATACGCATGGCCCGCTATCCTTAAAGGCGTGGACGGACGCGCCGACTTAATCGACAAGGGTGTGGAATATGCACAGAACGCCAAAGAAAAGCTCGACAGCGCTCATGCCGAAGCACAGCGTTATGTTGCGGAGGCACGTCACCAGCAAGCCGATATAATTGCAGAGGCAAACAAAATCAAATCGCAGATTATCGAGGAAGCCCGCGACGCGGTGCTGGACACGCTGAACGATTACCCCGCCGACATTTGGGGCGACGTGCTGGGCGCGGCAGTTGCGGCCCTCTTCCAGTCAAAGCAGGACGCGGCAGACATGGCAGAGGAAGAAAAAGCGAAACGGGCGGAGGGCTGACCCCTCCACCCGCCGCGGTAAAAACTGCATAAGAAAAACCGCCCCGCACGTTTTGAGAGAACGCGCGAAGCGGATTCCGCCGATGAAAATAAATCATCAATCAACCTATGGAAAGTATAGCATAGATCGGCGGAAAAGTCAACAAAGAACGCCGTTTTTATGCGGCGTGGCGGGCTTGTAGTGGGTATTATTGTTCCGGCGAAAGCTTGTCCACGTCATACAGGAAACAACAGGGAGATCAGCAGGGTTCGGCCCTTGCCCTTTGTCCTTTTCTCTTGTCTATATCTCTTCATACGCCGCCGAGGGTGATGGGGGGATTGCAAGGGGGGAAGAGGGAGGGGGCGTTATATGAACCCTCTTCCCCCCTTGCATGGATTAGTTAGCACACAGCCGGAAACAGAACACGCCCGCTTCATTCATCGACAGAAAGAGGGTGAAGCACGGTGCGAAGTTTCATTCGGGAAAAGAAAATCTATTGCGGGAAACAGTATCGGGAAGTTGATATTTTTTCCTACACTGACACGCAATACAGGGCCGCACAGCGCGGCACACGGTCAAAAAAGATCAAAGAATCAGAGCCAAAACAAAAGAACTTGAATGACAAGAACGCCCGCCGCTATTTCATTCAGACCGCAAACTTGAATTTCGGGGACGACCCGGACGCGTTGCACGTGACGGCTACATATAGCACGAAATATCTTCCGGCGACCATAGAGGAAGCCGAACGGGAAGTGACAAACTACTTGCGCCGGATTCAGTATCAGCGGAAGAAAGAGGGCTTGCCGCCCCTAAAGTATATGCTTGTCACGGCCTACACCACAAAGAAAAACAGTGAAAAGCCTGTTCGCATTCACCATCATATCATTATGAACGGCGGGCTTGATCGGGACGTTGTGGAAGAGTTGTGGCGCAAGCGAAAGCGCAAGGGACAGAAAAAGGGCGACCGAATCGGCTATTGCAATGCTGACCGTCTGCAATCAAGCGACGACGGCATTGCCGCCCTTTGCAACTACCTTGTCAAACAGGCTGGAGGAAAGAAGCGGTGGACATCTTCACACAATCTTCAACGGCCCACAAGCCGCACGAATGACGGAAAGTATAATCGGCGGCAGATTGAGAAATGGGCGCGGGAGCGTCCGGGCCGGGAGTTTTGGGAAAAGAAGTACCCCGGTTGGACGTTGACAGACAGTGATTACGGGGTGCAGTACGAACACAACGAATACACAGGCTGGGCAATCTATCTGAAATTGAGGAAAAAGGAATAGGAGGGTTGCCGCATGAAAAAAATTGCAAGCTGTTCTTTTGGTAAGGACAGTTTGGCGGCAATCATCGTGTCGGAAGAAAACGGCATTCACATTGACGAAGCGGTTTATTGCAGAATCATGTTTGACAACGAAATTTCAGCAGAGCCGCCAGAGCATGAAGCGTTTATTCACGAAGTGGCAATTCCAAAGCTTGAAAAAGACTACGGGATAAAGACGACCATCGTTCAGGCCAAAGAAACCTATTGCGAACGCTTTTTCACAGTATACCAGCGCGTCGGAAAAGTGGGCCAGATTTACGGATTTCCAATGCGGCGCGGTGCATGGTGCAATAGTCATTTGAAGTTGCGTCCCATTGCAGACTGGAAGAGGGACGCTGGGGACTACATAACGGTTGTCGGAATAGCGGCAGATGAAACAGAACGCATAGAAAGAAAAACTGTTCAGGGAAAGTTGTTGCCGCTGGTGGAGCATGGCATAAACGAAGCGCGGGCGTTTGATATTTGCAAAAAGGCAGGGCTATTATCGCCAGCGTATAGCAAGGGCCGAACCCGGCTGGGGTGCTGGTTTTGCCACAATCAACGGATAGCGGAATTGCGGAGATTACGAAAAGAACACCCGGAACTATGGGACAAGTTATTACAGCTTGACAAAGTAAGCCCGTGCAGATTTACACAGCGGGCGACGGTGGGTGACTTTGAAGAACGGTTTTCGCAAGAGGACAGGCAAATAACACTTTTTGATTATTTCGGATAGAGAGGGGTGGTTATCATGGGAAAGCCTTACAGGGAATGCCCCCATTGCGGGGCGCATTTGGACGCGGGCGAACGGTGCGATTGCGGGGAACCCGAACAGCAGGAACAGCCCGCGGAGGAAGAACGACCGCGAATGCGGCTGATTGCTATTTGTCGGGAAGTGGACAAGAACACGGGCAGAATTGCCGTTTACCCGTTGGAAAAGGAAATGGACGACATGACGGTAACGGCCTTGAAAATTCGGGCGACAATGAACCCTGAATTGCGGTATTTCGCCCTTGTTTCGACCCGCTGGGAGCGGTTCGGGGCCGCGATCACGTCCATTCTGAAACGCCGGACGGTCACAGCCGCAGACGTGGACAGAATCGGCGGGATTGTGGAATTGTGAGGGGGTGAAGACGTGCGTGTCGGACTGCATGACGCGGAACAGGAATACTTGAAACACAAGACGTTCCCGAACTATGCCTTGATGAAGATTTCAGCATACCACAAGGCCCGCGGCGATTCCGTCGAATGGTGGTCCCCTATGCTTCAATACGACCTGATCTATTCAAGCAAAGTCTTTGATTTCACGCCGGAAAACCCGTATTTGCCGCCGTCTGCAATCCGCGGCGGGACAGGCTACCCGGATATTCCGATCAATCAGACCTTGCCGCCGGAAATAGACACGGCTTTTCCTGACTATAGCATATACCCCGAATGCGATTACGCTATCGGGTACATAACCCGCGGTTGCCCGAACCGTTGTCCGTGGTGCGTTGTTCCGGCGAAAGAGGGCGGTATAAAGCCTTACAGGGCATGGGAACAGCTTGTGCGCCCTGACACAAACAAGCTGGTTCTAATGGACAACAACATTCTTGCTTGCGAATACGGGATTGCACAGCTTGAAAGCCTGATCGGGAGCGGGTACGCGATAGACCTAAATCAAGGCATGGACGCGCGGCTGGTAGATGAACGAATAGCGGGGATTCTTGCCCGGTTGAAGTGGATTCGATTTATTCGGTTTTCGTGCGATCAGATACCGCAGATTGAAGCAATCGAGCGGGCCGCGGAACTGCTGGAACAGCACGGGAAAAAGCCTTATAACATTTTCGTTTATCTGCTTGTGACGAAAGACCTTGAAAGCGCCGCATACCGTGTCGAGCGGCTAAAGCGGTTAAAGGGTATCAACCTTTACGCACAGGCGGAGCGGAACGACCGAAAAGGCATTGTTCCGAACGCATTACAAAAAGAGTTCGCCCAGCGGTTTGTATATGGGCGGTGCTACCTGAAAGAAAGCTGGGCCGAATACCTGACCCGGCATAAAGAAAAGAGGTTGCAACAATGCCTATAATTTGTGTTCCGCGCAGAGAGTACAAAGGGCCTGAATACTGGAAACGCCGAAAGGAGATTGCGGCAATGACGAATAAGAAACGCTTCAAAGAAATTTTCACGACGCAGATTGACCGCCCCGGCGCGGCTGATCTGCTGGCATGGCTTGAAGCGAAAACGGACTTTTTCACGGCCCCGGCAAGCACAAAATATCACGGCGCATTCCCCGGCGGGCTTGTCGGTCACAGCCTGAATGTATATTACGAACTGATTACACGGCAGAACGTCGGAACCCCGGAAAGCCGGGCCGTTTGCGCCCTACTGCATGACATTTGCAAGGCGGACTATTACGAACCGCAGGACGGTGGCGGGTATCAGGTGAAAGACCGCTTCCCGTTCGGACACGGTGAAAAGTCGGTTTTTCTGATTGCGCGGTTTATGCGGCTGACCGATGAAGAAGCCCTTGCAATCCGCTGGCACATGGGAGCGTATGACGACGCGGCCCGCGGCGGAAGCCGGACACTTTCGGCGGCAATGACGGCCCACCCCCTTGTCTATGAACTTCACGCGGCGGACATGAGGGCGACACAGCAGGAACAGCGGCAGGAAGCGGGGGCGGAAAATGAACAGTGAGTACTTGCGAAAACAGATCGAGCGGCAAAGCGACCTTTTGAAAAAGAGATGGAACGGCGAAGAGGGCGACCCGGACGTTTGGAATCTTGAATACATGATTACAGAGATTCGCCCCGGTTCCCGCGCATGGAATAGGGGGTTCATTCGGTCCTTGCGGCGGGCAATTAAAGCTTTGGAGCGGGAGGGCAAAGAAAGCGGCGGGGGCTTGATATGCGCCATATGCGGAAAGCCCGTCGAGCGGGTCAAGCCTTGCGGGTACGAACGCTGGCACGGGCAAGTTACTTGCGACGAATGTTGCGAAGAATGCTTTCGTTCAGAACCGTTCCCTTGCCGCGATCACGACGAACGAATGAAAAAGAAATCGGAGGAATAGCAAATGCAGATCGACAAGCGGCGTGCGGCCTTGCAATATCAAAACAAGGTCAATAACGCACAGGGGCATTTTTTCGAGGGAGCCATAAAAGCCGCGTGCGCCCTGTATTCGGAGCGGGAGCGGGCCGACGTGGACAAGACCCCCGAACCGTTCCGCGTCATGGAGAAAAGCCGCGACGGGATTTTCAAAGGACGGTTCACGGCCCGCGCCCAGCCGGACTTTCAAGGGACCCTTGCGGGCGGGCGGTCAATCGTCTTTGAAGCAAAGTACACGACGACCGACCGCATGAAACGGGACGTTCTGACAAAGGAACAGCAGGACGCGCTGGAGCGTCACGCCGCCCGCGGTGCGCTTGCCGCAGTATGCGCCGGAATCGGCGACAAGTTCTTTTTCGTGCCGTGGCAAATGTGGCGGGATATGAAACAGCTTTACGGGCGAAAGTATGTGACCGCGGCTGACCTTGAACCGTTGCGCGTCCGATTTAACGGCGCGGTTCTGTTTCTGGATTACGCGCACGACGTTGGCGGGCGGTGGCTTTCCGGGGCAGATTGTGACATGGAGAAATGGAGGGTCAAAGACAATGCAAAAGCAGAAACAGCACAAGCGGAAACTAACGGTTCGGGTCACGCCGCAAACGGCGTTCAACCTTGAACGGCTTATGCAGATCAGCGGGCAGAAAACGCCGGGCAGGGTAGTTGACAAGCTGGTTCGGGAGAAAATGCTGGCGTTAAGGGGCCGCGGGGAGGAATAAGCCGTGTTTGACCTGAACCGCCTTTACAACGCTGATTGCATGGAAGCAATGAAAGAAATACCCGACAAATTCTTTCAGCTTGCTATATGCGACCCGCCTTATGGTATCGGGCATGACGGACAGCGCAAGCGGGTACATAACAACGTGAAGCACAACCGCAAGTTTCACGCCCGCAAGGGCTGGGACAGAGAAACGCCGCCGCCTGAATACTTCCGCGAACTGGAACGGGTTTCGGAAAATCAAATAATTTTCGGCGGGAATTACTTTGTCCCCATGCTGACCCGCGGGACAAAGGGCTGGGTGGTTTGGGACAAAGGCCAGCACGGGCTATCAATGAGCGATTGCGAACTTGCCTATTCGTCTTTTGACTGTCCGACGCGGGTTGTCGTTATCAATCGGGCTGAACTGCAACGGGACGGGGACACCATACACCCGACACAAAAGCCCGTCCGCCTGTATGAATGGATTTTGAAAAACTACGCCCGCCCCGGCGACAGAATCCTTGACACACACGCCGGGAGCGCGTCAAGCCTGATTGCGTGCTGGCGGCAGGGATTCGAGTTCGTCGGCTTTGAGATCGACCGCGACTATTACGCGAAAGCGTCGGAGCGGTTAGCGGCTGAAATGGCGCAAATTCGCCTTTGGGACTATGAAGCACAAACAAAGATTGAAACGGGGGAATCGAAGTGAACGACAGAACTATTCAGGAATGCGCGAAATGCGGAAAGCGGATTGCAAAGAGCGAAACCGTTTGCCCGTGTTGCCTAAAAGAAACCGCGGAAGCCGCGGCCCATGAATTGTGGGACATTGCCCGCATTCTGGAAATAACAGCAGGGACAGACGCAAACATTCGGGACGCGGCGCGGGGTATCACAAGCATTGCGGAGAAGCTGGAACGGGGCGGGGGCGAATGATTATCGAAAGAAGATGGTCCATGCATAACAAGTGGACATTCAGAATAAAGCCGATCAAGGAACTATTGCAAGAAGAGGTTACAGGCGGTTTGTGGGTTGACCCATACGCGGGAGAGAACAGCCCTGCAACAATCACAAACGACCTGAACCCGGAGCGGCGCACAGATTATCACTTACAGGCGATAGAGTTTCTAAAAATGTTCGACGACGAATCCGTTGACGGGGTTTTATACGACCCGCCGTATTCGCAAAGGCAAGTGAAAGAGTGCTACGACGGAATCGGAATTGACGGCTGGGACGGGCGCATGACGTTTTGGAGTGACGCGAAAAACGAAATCGCAAGAATCGTGAAGCCGGGCGGAAAAGTTATTTGCTTTGGGTGGAATAGTATGGGGTGCGGCGCAAAGCGGGGCTTTTCGATGGAACGAATACTTATTGTTCCGCATGGAGGTTCCAGAAATGACACAATTTGCACAGTCGAAACAAAAAGGGGGAAATAATCATGGAGTTTATCAGATTCATTCTTTCGGGGTTCTGGACGTGGGCAGGGTTTCTGATTCTGATTGTAGCGGCGGGGAATGCCGCCGCGGAGGTTATCAAAGCTATTCGCCCGGCCCGGAAGATTGAAGCATACAGAATCGGCGAACGCTGGCACGTCCAGATCGAGGGCGCACGGCCCGGCGACGTTTCCGAAACGCTGAAAGCGGCGGGAGCGGCAGACGACACGGGGGTGGGTGTATGAATGCCGCGCTTTTCAGCAGTAAGAAGATGGACTATTGCACGCCGCAAGCATTTTTCGACGCGCTGAACAGTGAATTTAATTTCACCCTTGACGCGGCGGCGACGGCGAAAAGTGCGAAATGCCCGGCGTACTACACGCCCGAAACCGACGGGCTGAAAAGCCCGTGGAAAGTTGCGGGGGGGGCTGTATTCTGTAACCCTCCATACGGGCGCGAAGTCGGCAAGTGGGTTCGCAAAGCCTATGAGGAAGCGCAGGGCGGCGCGACCGTCGTTTTGCTGATTCCGGCCCGGACGGACACAACATACTTTCACGACTACATATACGGGAAAGCTGAAATCAGGTTCATTCGCGGGCGGTTGCGCTTCACCGATGAAGAGGGCAACGCATACGCCCCCGCCCCGTTCCCGTCAATGGTGGTTGTCTACAATGGAAAAAAGGAGGTTCAGACGTGAAAGCCTACACGGTTTATCAACCCTACGCATACGCGACCGTTGCGGGGCTGAAACATTACGAAACCCGCCCGCGGCGGACAAGCATTCGGGGCCGCGTCGCGGTTCATGCAGGAAAGAAAAGAATTTCTCTTGAAGATATGACCGTTGTTGTCATTCCGGCGGCGGGGAATGCGCTTCATTACGGCGCGGTGATCGGCACGGTTGAAATTGTCGATTGCGTCCCCGTGGAAGAGATCATGCACACACTGACCGAGCGGGAGCGGGTGCTGGGCGACTATTCGCCGGGGCGGTTCGCATGGGTGCTTGAAAACCCTGTCATGTTCGACAAGCCCGTTCCGGCCCGCGGCAAACAAGGCTGGTGGAATTGGGAGGGGGACGCGGAATGAAGCTGAAAAAGGTTGTTGCCCTATGCAACAAGGCAAAGGGGTTCCGTCTGTTTGACAAAATCGACAGCACAGGGGAGATCACACAATGGCTGGGCGACGGTTACGCAATATACCCTTTGAACGGACTTCCCATACTGGACGAAGAAACCCTTTGCGCCGTGTTCGACATATCGGAGAAACAGCGGGAAAACATCATTGTTCGGCGATCTGAAATGCCGGAAGCGGTCAACGTGGACGACACAGACCCAGCGGAGCGGGTTTTAAGCAACGACGACTTTTCGATCATCTACGGCGGCGCAGAACTGCAACCGCTAAAGACACGAAGCGGAATCATCTTCATTCAGCGGAAATACCTTGCCCCATTGGAGGACGTGCTGGACATGATACAGCTTTACGAGCGGGTCACGCCGGACGGTCAAAGCTATATCGCGGCGAAAGCGGGCCTTTTGATTGCGGCGGTGATCTTCCCTTACAAAGTCGTGAACGAAAAGTTTGTGACGCGGCTTGAAGAGATCACGCGGGAATGCCGCAGGGTTCTTGACGCGCCGCCGCCTGTTCGCCCGTTGGAGCGGGACGACACACAAGGGAACCTTTTTGAAACATAACAAGGACGGTGAAAATAAATGACCTATCAACCGAAAGTTGTTCGTTGCCGCTTGAAAACGGGCGGCAAGAGTATTGAAGAAATCCGGGCGCAGTATGCCGGGCAGGGCATGACATACCGGGATTTTGAGAACATACAGAGGGCGAATGAACAGTTCGACGGGCTGGTTGTTCTGCTTTCCCTTTGGGATTGGGACAATTACGAAAGCTATCATTTGCATAATTGGGAACCGACGGACGATGAACGCATGATGAAAGCAATCTACTATTCCGAACAGGTCCACCCATACACCATTTACAAGAACGATTTTGAAAAGTTCCGGCTGGACTGGAAAGCGGGAAACTATGAGCCGCCCGGCGTTTTGAACTTTGCCCCGTCGGACGTGGAAGAAATCGAAGTCATTTGCGAAGAGGTAAAGCGGCAGGAAGCCCCGCCGCCCTCTTCCCCGCCGCGGCACAGCCGGGGGAAGAAAAAGAGGAAAGGCGGGAAAAAGAAATGATTACGGCACAATTCAACGCTTATTGCCCGTTAGAAATCGGCGACAAAATCAGGGACACGGCGGGAGAGGTTCACACGATCACAGACATTGCGTGCGTTCATTACGTCCGCACGGGCAAGGTTGAATTTCGGTTTGAACTTGACCGTTCCGGGCAGTATGCCCCGATTGAGGTTAAAGACGCGCCGCCGGAAGTGCGCTTTCGGCTGATTCAGCAGCAACAAAGCCCGTCGAGCGGGTCAAAAAAATAAATAGGAGGTTTGCACGGTGAAAATCATTTCAATTATCAACCTGAAAGGCGGCGTTGCAAAAACGCTGACCGCTGACAACATGGCGCACGTTCTGGCAGTTTTCCACAGTAAGCGGGTGTTGATTGTGGATAACGACAAGCAAGGCAACACGTCAAAAATGTTCGGGGTTCATTCCTACGACGACAAGAGTATTTCGGACGTACTGACCGCGCGGCGGCTGGACATTCACGAAGCCATAAAGAAAACCCGTTTCGAGGGTATCGACGTATTGCCCGCTAATATGACGCTGATTCGCGCGAATCTGGAAGTCATGATGGATAGCACCCGCCCGCAACAAACGCGCTTGCGGGCCGCGCTGGACCCCATAGCGGGCGAATATGACTATTGCTTGATAGACAATGCCCCCGACATCAACATTTCGACCATTAACGCCCTTGTCGCGTCCGACGACGTGATTATTCCGATCAAAATTGACAAATACGCCTTTGACGGTTTGGCGGAACTGAAAGAGCAGATCGAGGACACGCGGGACGACCTGAACCCGCGCTTGCGGCTGGCGGGTTGCCTGATTACCTGTTTTCAGCGCACAGACGCGGACAGGCAGGGCGAAGAGTGGTTGCGGAGCCAGCCCGAATACCCGGTTTTCGACACGCACATTCGCTATTCGGAAAAGGTCACGGAAAGCACCTTTGCAGAATCTCCCATTGCCGAATACAGCCGCCGGAGCGGGGCCGCAATGGACTATATAGCATTTGTGCGGGAGTATTTGGAGCGCGGCAAGAAATAACGTGTCCGAATCGGACAGAAAGGGGCGTACATTATGGCAAAATTCAATCTGAATCAGATTTTAAGCGACGCGTCGAAAGCGGCGGCAAGCCTATACCCCGCCCCGCTGAAAGCCGGATTGAAAGAATCAGCGTCTTTGACCTTGTGCCGTCGGAAGAAAATTTCTATTCCATGCGGGAAATCGACGAACTGAAAGCGGCAATCGAAATCGCCGGAAAGGTCCTGCAAAACCTTGTCGTCGTGCCGCAGGACAGCGGGAAATATAAGGTCATAGCGGGACACAGACGGCGGCTTGCGTCGATTGCCCTTGTGGAAGAGGGAAAGCCGCAATTCGAGTTTGTACCGTGCGACATTGAGCCGAACGAAGAAGCGGCGGAAGATCAGGAAGTGCGCGACGGCCTTATGCTGATTGTAACAAATTCACAGCGGGAGAAAACAGCGTGGGACAAGGTGGAGGAAGTGCGATTTTTGCGGGAAGTGCTGGAGAAAGCCCGCACAAAGCCCCGGTTTGTCGCCGTACTGCAAAACATCGTTGCAACGGCGTTCGGCGGCGCAGAGGTTCAGGCGGACGGGACGCGGGATTTCATTGCAAAGGTACTTCACACCAGCACAACACAGATCGGGAGATATGACGCGATTATTCGGAACCTTTGCCCCGCATTCAAAGCGGAGTTGCAAGAGGACCGCATAAACATTTCGACGGCCTATGAACTTTCCGGCCTGAATCCGGCAGATCAGCAAGCGGCGTTTGAAGATTACAGGGCAAGCGGGGAAATCTCGATCAGAACCGCACGAGAGCGGAAGCAGGACACGCCGCCCGCGGTGGAAGTCAAGGAATCGCCCGCGCCCCCGATTGAATATCAGAAAGAGCCGCCAGCATCCCCCGTAAGTGCGCCACAGCCCGCCGCACAGACCACGGAAACAAAGCGGCGGGAAGAAATGCCGCCAACAGTGGAAACGCCCGCAGAGGGCCGCACAGAGCCGCAGGAACAGCCGGAAACCGTCGAGCGGGATAAATCGCACGCCCCCTCTTCCCCGCCGCCTATAAGCGCGGAGCGGGCAGACAATCAAGGAATGAGCGTTGACCGCGCCGCCCTGCAATTAAAGAATCTGCTGGAATACTGCATGGGGAAAGGGGAATCTTTCGACCATTCGCGGGACTGGACGGCAGACGTTCACGCCCTTTATATAGCCCTTGAAGCTATGGAGGGCCGCGCCGATGAATAGCGAAAGGGAAATTCAAGGATATTTTGCCCGAATGACGCTGACGGACGATGAAGCACAGGCATTATATAACCTTGCGCGGGCATGGGCGGAAAGGGTTGCTTGCACCATAGAGGAAATCGCGGAAGAAATCGCATACATAATGCAGAAATCGGCGGAAACGCTGGTTGACCTTGCGGGGAAAATCCTTGAAGAGTTGGAAAAGGCGATTTCAGACATAGAAACGGAACCCCGCGCACGCCGCCGCAAAGCGGAGCGGGACAGGGCGCGACGCATTGAACAGAGATACCGGGCGGAAATCAGGCGGTGCGAACGGGAAAGGCCCTATCGCCGGATATACAAGCCGCCCTAAAAGCAGACACAGGAGGAAAAACAGACGATGAAGCGGGAAAAGGTTATTTCGGTTTTGCGGTTTTACCGTGACATTGAAAAATCAATCAAACTGAACGAGCGGGTTATAAAGAACCTTGAAGATCAGTATTACACGACGCTGGGCGCGGTCAATATGGACGGAATGCCCAACGGAAGCGGCGGAGGTGAAAGCCCCGTCGAGCGGGCCGCGCTGAACATTCCCCGTTCGGTTACGAACACGATTGAAAGCTTGAACCGGGAAAACAGCAGACTTGAAAAGATCGGGGCGGAAATCCTTTCGGAATTAAACCGCCTGACATACCATGAAAGGGCGGTTGTTTTGGGGTTCTACATAGACGGCCTACAATGGGAACAGATTTCGGCACGGGTCAATTACAGCCCCCGGCAATGCCGGAATATTCGGAACGACGCTTTGAATCGGCTTGCAAGGCTTTTTTCGCAGAACAAGGCGGTTTCGCGGTTCAATTTCCCGCAAAAATAAGATTGCCACCCATTGCCTGATTTATCTGCTATAATTGGTATCGTGAAAAGTGAACACAACGAAACGGGCGGCGGAATCCTCCACGCCGCCCGCATGATGAAAAACGGACCATGTTTTGAACACGGCCCGTTTTTTATGCGCTTCCGCCGGGGTATGCAGGGCGGAAAATGAAAAACAAACGAAAGGGGGCGCGGGCGCATGGCACGCGAAAGAAGCCCGGCGCGGGACGAAGCCCGCCGGGTATGGCTGGAATCCGGCGGGACCATGACCGCCCGACAGGTTGCGGAGAGCGTCGGCACGACCCCCGCGCAGGTTCGAAAGTGGAAGAGCGCGGACGGGTGGCAAGCCGCCCTTGACGCGCAGAAACCGCCCCGGAAGCGCGGCGGACAGCCGGGCAACAAGAACGCTGCGGGAGCGGGCGCGCCCACAGGGAACAGGAATGCGGAAACACACGGCGCATATACCGCGGTTCGCCTTGACGATCTCCAGCCGGAACAGCGGGCATATATTGAGGGCCTAACACTGGACACCGAAACAAATATGCTTGAAGAGTTGAAACAGCTTTTAGCAAAGGAAATCGACTTGCAAAACAAGATTGCCGCGCTTGAAGCGGCGGAGCCGGACAGCCTGTATATAGACCGCGTGGTGGAAATGAGAACGCCGAAAGGTCAAGAGCGGTTGAAGCAACAGCGCGAAAAGCTGGAAGCCCTGCAACGGGAAGAAGATTCCTTGCTTTGGGATATGGACAGCGGAGAGGGAGGAAAGCCGCCGACACGACAGCAGGAAAAGAAGCTGGAACGTCTGCAAAGGGAGATTGCGGCCTTGCAGGACACCACAGGCGACAGGGCGCGGGAACTGGAAGAGAGCGCATATAATGTCACAATGCAGACGGTTATAAAAGCCAGCGCATTTGACCGAACGATGAAGCTTGAAGCAGAGTTGAACAAGATACACGGGCGCGTTATAAAACTGCTTGATTCAATCAAGGCGTATGAACTGGAATGCCGCCGGGTGCGGCTTGAAGAACGCAAGTACAATCTTGCGAAGCAAAAATTATCCGGCGCATTCGAGGTAAACCCGGAAACAGGCGAGATCGACGACGAAAGCGACGATATTTCGGACGATTTAGACGTGTGACAGCGGCCCGGCGATAGGTTCTTTCGGCGGCTGACAAAGCTTGCGGGTTCGGCGACCCCAGCGCAGGGGCAGGGACAAAAAATTTTTGAACGCTTCCGCGGTTCGGCGGGCGTTTTTTAGGGGGAGGGGGTCAAAAAAGCGGTTCGCGCAGATCGGGAGGGGTGAAAAAACTTGAAACTTTACGACGTGAAAGCGGTTGCCCGATTTATGGACGTGTCCGAACGGCGGGTGCGGCAGTTGCGCGACGAAAAAGTGATTGCAGAGGTTCGCCCCGGCCTGTACGACCTGATCGACACAAACCGCCGCTATATAAACTACCTACGAAAGCGGAACCCGGAAAGCGAAGAAGCGATAGACTACAACACCGAGCGGGCAAAACTGGTTCGGGCGAAGCGGAAAAACGAAGAATACGAATTGCAGTTGAAAGAAAACCGACTTCATGCGTCGGAGGACATAGAAGCCGTCATGAAAGATATGTTGGTGAACTTCAAAGCGCGGCTTATGGCTATCCCCGCGAAGCTGGCCCCGGTTCTTTGCAGGAAAACGGACAGGGCGGAAATATTCAAACTGCTAAAAGAGCATATCGACGAAGCATTGCAGGAACTTTCAGACTTCAACGCCGCATTTGGAGAGGGGGCAAAGGACGATGAAGCAAGCGACGGTTGATTTGTTTTGCCGGATTTTCGCGGTTCTTGCCCCGCCGCCGGACATGACAATTTCGGAATGGGCGGACGAATACCGCCGTCTTTCGTCTGAATCGTCGGCAGAGCCGGGCCGCTGGCGCACGTCAAAGGCCCCGTATCAGAAAGAAATCATGGACGCGATATGCGACGTAAGCATTCAAAAAGTTGTCGTCATGAGCGCGGCGCAGATCGGAAAGACGGACGGGTTCATTCTAAACCCGATAGGCTATTTCATGCACTACGACCCGTCGCCGATCATGGTATTGCAACCCACTATACAGATGGGCGAATCATTCAGCAAAGACCGTCTTTCCCCCATGTTGCGCGACACCCCCGTTTTGCGGGACAAGGTAAACGACAAGGCAAGAAACAGCGGAAACACGATCTTGCAAAAGATTTTCCCCGGCGGTCATGTAACGATCGTCGGGGCAAATTCCCCGTCGTCCCTTGCTTCCCGTCCAATTCGGATATTGCTTGCCGACGAAATCGACAGATACCCGGCGACGGCGGGCAATGAGGGCGACCCCCTTTTGCTTGCGGGGAAGCGGCTTACAACATTCTGGAACAAAAAAGAAGTTGATGTGTCAACGCCGACGATCAAGGGGCTTTCCAGAATTGAAGTTGAGTACGAACACAGCACGCAAGAGGAATGGAACGTGCCTTGCCCGGCGTGCGGTGCGCTGACCCCTCTTGAATGGGCGAACATCGTATTCGACGCGAACAACCTTGAAGAAATTTCGTGCGCGTGTCCAGAATGCGGCGTTGTGTCAAGTGAAACAGAGTGGAAAGAGCATTTCGGCGGCGGAAAGTTCGTCGCACGGTTCCCCGAACGGAAAGTGCGGGGCTTTCACCTGAACGCCCTTGCTTCAATGTTTGTCGAGTGGCGGGAGATCGTACAGAAATTCATTACCGCAAACGACGAAAAGAAGAAAGGGAATATTGAACTTCTCAAAGTCTGGACTAATACCGAAATGGGGCAGACATGGGAAGAAGAGGGCGAACAGATCGAAACCGACGATCTTTACAAGCGGCGGGAAAAATATAATTGCGAAGTGCCGGAAGAAGTGCTGGTGCTGACCGCGGGCGTTGACGTGCAGGACGACCGTTTCGAGGTTGAAGTTGTCGGCTGGGGCGTTGACAAGGAAAGCTGGGGCATTCGGTATCAAGCGATATACGGCGACTTGAAATTAAAGCCTGTTTGGAATGAACTTGACGCTTTTCTTTCACAGACGTTCACGACGGCGGACGGGCGGCGGCTGAAAATAATTTGTACTTGCGTGGATTCCGGCGGTCACTTTACGAATCAGGTTTACCGTTTCTGCAAAGAGCGGACGGCCCGCCGTGTCTTTGCTATCAAAGGCAAAGGCGGCGCAGACGTGCCGTATTTCAATAGGCCGTCAACCGCAAACAGTGTAAAAACGCCCCTGTTCACGATTGGAGTTGACACGGGCAAGGCGATTTTATATCAGCGGCTGGCGGTGCAGGAAGAGGGGCCGAACTACTGCCATTTTCCAAAAGACAAAGACCGGGGATATACGCAAGAATATTTTCGGGGGCTAACCGCTGAAAAAATGGTTATGACCTACAAAAAAGGTAAAGCACAATACGTCTGGACCCTGAAAGACGGCGGGTACAAGCGAAATGAGCCGCTGGACATTCGGAATTATGCGACCGTCGCGCTTGAAATTGCGAACCCGGTTTTGAAAAAGCCTGACCCGTCCGCGCCAGCGGCAACGCCGAAAAAGCGCGGCAGACGGTCAAGAACGAACGGAGGTATTCTATAAATGGCACAGGGAAAAACACGGCTTGAAATCGCGCGAAAACACCTTGACGCATGGTTAAACGCCGAATTGGAGGTTACGACCCACCAAAGTTACACGATAGGTTCGCGGAGCCTGACAAAAGCGAATCTTTCGGAGATCAGGAAAGAAATTGAATACTGGACGAACGAAGTTGCCCGGCTGGAGAACATCGAAAAGCGCGGCGGCAGGAACCGCATATACAGGGCAGTTCCGCGGGACCTATAAGAAAGGACGGTGAAACGCCTTGAACATCTTTGACAGAGCGGTTGCCGCCGTATTTCCGCAAACGGCGGTGAAACGTGCCGCGGCCCGCCGGAAACTTGAAATACTGGACAGCGGATATAGCAATTACGGCGCGTCGCATACCAAAAAAGGCATGATCGGCTGGACATACGGCGGCGGTTCAGCAAAAGAGGACATTCAAGAAAACCTTTCGACCCTCCGCCAGCGTTGCCGCGATCTTTACATGGGGGTTCCCCTTGCAACGGGCGCGTTGAAAACGTGTAGAACAAACGTCGTCGGTTCCGGCCTGAAACTGAAAAGTCAAGTTGATTATGAGGTTTTGGGAATGACAGAGGAAGCCGCGCGGGAACTTGAAAGCAAGATCGAACGGGAATTTGCTTTGTGGGCTGATTCCCCGGCGTGCGATTTGGAGCGGCTGGACAATTTCTATGAATTACAACAGCTTGCTTTCCTGAATTGGCTTATGAGCGGCGACGTTATAGCGACGCTTCCCATTACAACGCGGGTAAATATGCCCTATGACCTTAGAATCTGCCTGATTGAAGCGGACAGGTTAAGCAATCCAAACGGGACACTTGACCCGCACATTGTCGGCGGCGTTGAAACAAACGACGCGGGGGAAGTCGTCGCATACCATATCAGCAAACACCATCCCTTGTCATACGATATGACCGAAAGGGGCTGGACGCGGGTTGAAGCATGGGGCGAAAAGACGGGGCGGCGGAACGTGATTCACATAATGAACCGGGAACGGATAGGACAGCGACGCGGCGTGCCGTTCCTTGCCCCGGTCATTGAGGCGTTAAAACAGTTAGGCCGCTATACAGAGGCGGAACTTGTCGCCGCCGTGGTTTCTGGCCTGTTTGCTATCTTCATCGAAAAGGAATCAGCGTCCAGCGACGGCGGTTTCGGCGAAGTCGTTTCGTCGGAAGATCAGGTGGACGCGGGGGACGAAAATTCGATTGAACTTGCCCCCGGCCTGATTATGGACTTGAACGAGGGCGAAAAGGCCCACGACGTAAACCCCGGCAGACCGAACACAGCCTTTGACGGGTTCGTGGTTGCCATTTGCCGACAGATCGGCGCGGCCCTTGAAATCCCTTACGAACTGCTGGTAAAGAATTTCAACGCGTCGTATAGCGCGTCGCGGGGTGCGCTTTTGGAAGCATGGAAAATGTTCAAAATGTATCGGACATGGCTTGCGAATGACTTTTGCCAGCCGATTTATGAAGAATGGTTCGCGGAAGCCGTCGCAAAGGGAAGAATCCCCGCGCCCGGCTTTTTTAGTGACCCGATCAGGCGAAAGGCTTTCACAGGTGCGGAATGGAACGGCCCCGCGCAGGGGCTTTTGAATCCCGTGCAGGAAGTCGAGGCGGCAGAAAAGCGGGTGCAAAACGGCTTTTCTACCCGTGGACGTGAAGCAATGGAAATGAACGGGTCCGATTATGACCGCAACATTGCACAACTAAAACGTGAAGAAAAAGCATTAAGGGAGGTCAAACAGGATGGCACAGGAACAGAAAAACCCGAAATCCCCGGCACAGAGCAAGGGGAGCAATAAGCGATTTTGGGATTTCCGGGCCGCGGCGGATGAAAACGCCGCCCCGGAATTGATTTTATACGGCGACATTGCTTCCGAAACATGGTGGGGCGACGAAGTAACGCCCCTGCAATTCACGGAGGAATTGAACGCGCTGGGGAACGTCCCTGAAATCGTCGTGCGAATCAACAGCGGCGGCGGGGACGTGTTCGCCGCAAATGCCATTTATACCCGGCTGAAAGACAATGCGGCGAAAATCACGGTCAAGATCGACGGCTGGGCCGCGTCCGCGGCGACAATCGTTGCAATGGCGGGCGACGTGATCGAGATTCCGGGAAACGGCGTGTTCATGGTGCATGACCCGGCAATCGGCCTTTTAGGTTACTTCAACGAAGCTGACCTTGCGAAAGCGTCGGAAGAATTGAAAGTGATAAAACAAAGCATTATAAACGGTTATGCCCTGAAAACGGGTAAGGCCGCGGAAGAAATCGCCGCGATTATGGCGGCGGAAACATGGTTTGACGGGAAACAGGCGGTTGACGCGGGCTTTTGTGATCGGCTTATGTTTGAGGAAGCCGACACGACCGTTGAAAACGCCGCAAAGGTCATTGTAAACAGCGTTTCAATGAACCTTGAACAATTCCCGAATATGCCCGTTTCGTTGTTAAACCGCCTTGCGGCCCACACGCCGGGCGGTTTTTCAAATACAAAATCTAAAACAGAACCGAAAAGGAGCGATCAGAATATGGACGGAATCAAGGACATAAAGACGGTTGCCGACCTGAAAGCGGCATTCCCTGAACTGACAAAGCAGATCGAGGAAGCGGCAACCGCGGCGGAGCGCACACGGATTCAGGACATTGAAGAAGTGGCGCTTCCCGGCTTTGAAGCTATTGTGAACGAAGCAAAGTTCACGAAGCCGACCGCGGCGGGCGACGTTGCGAAAAAGATTATCGCTGAACAGCGCAAGCAGGGCGGCAAGTACATTCAGGACCGCGCCGACGACGCGAAGAACAGCAACGCGGGCGACGTGGGAGCGGGCGCAGGAATTGAGGGAGCGGCGGACAAGGACGACGACAAAGAGGTTGACGCGGTTCTTGACAAGCTTTTCCCCGCGGCGAAATAAGGAGGAAAACACCATGTATGAAATCCAAAAGGACCAAACAAACCCCGTGAATTTCTTTGCGGGCGACTTTCCCGTTGTAACGGAAGCCGGGGACGTGAAGAGCGGCGCAACCGTCCGCAAATATGCCCCCGTTATTAAGACCGCAGACGGAATCAGCGAAGCCACGGCAGACGGGCTGGCTGATTTGTACGGTATTGCGGCAGACGACAGCACCGACGGCGGCGTTGTGTGTTGTCTGACAGGCGAATTTTTCGCCGACGCGTTGCCGTTGCAAGACGGCGTGACCGTGGAAGCCCTGAAACCCGCTTTCCGCAAGCTGGGAATCTTTTTGAAGTGATAGGAGGAAAAGAAAATGGCTATCGAAACAAGCATTTATACTCCCCGCACAATGGGGAAAATTGTGGAGCGTATGCCCCCCGTGCATACGTTTTTCCGCGACACCTTTTTCAAGAACCGCCAGACGTTCGTGACAAAGAGTGTTGACGTGGATTTCAGGAAAGGAAACCGCGCCCTTGCCCCGTTCGTTCACCCGAAAATCGGCGGCAGGACGGTTCCGAACAATGGGTATCAGACAAAGAGCTATACCCCGCCCATGCTTGCCCCGAACAAGGTTACGACCGTTGACGATCTGCTGGAGAGGGCCGCGAGCGAAAACCCGTATAGCGGCAGAACCCCCGCGGAACGGGCCGTTGAAAAGCTGGCGCGTGATTTCCGCGAACTGGACGAAATGAACGTGCGCCGGGAAGAGTGGATGGCGGCGACCGCCCTTTTCACGGGGCAGATTCCCATTATCGGCGAGGGGCTGAACGAAGTGATCGACTTTGATTTCAGCAATACCGAAACCGTCGTGACCGACGCGCTGAAATGGTCCGCCGACACGTCCGACCCGCTGGCCGACATTGAGCGGTGGCACGAAACCGTGCAGAAAAACGGTTTCATTAACTGCAACGTCTGCATTATGGCGAAAGACGTTGCAAACGCGTTCGTCAAACACCCGAAAGTCAAGGACGTTTTGGACGTGCGGGCGTATGATCTGGCAGTTATCAAGCCCCGCCAGCTTCCGAACGGCGTAACCTACATCGGGACCATTCACAAGCTGGGGCTGGATATTTACCAGTATAACGAATGGTTCCTTGACGACTGGACAGACCCCGCCGCGCCGCAGGACAAACCGCTGGTTCCCGACGGTGCGCTGGCCTTGCTTTCCACCGAAGCGGACTATTCCATTTACTACGGCGCAATTACCATGATTCCCGAAGAGGGCAAGGGCTTTGCGACCGTGGAGGGCGACAGAGTGCCGCAGACATGGGTGGAGCGTCGGCCTGACCGCCGTTTCCTGCAACTGAACAGCCGCCCGCTGACCGTGCCGCATGAGGTCAATAGCTGGTTCGTTGCAAAGGGCCTTGTATGAACTTCAAAGCGCAAGTCGAGCGGGATTTGACGGCAGTATTCCACAACAGCACCGAACACGCCGACGTGATCGAATTTTGGATTTCAGGGACCCGCTATAAAGGCCCTGTCATTATTGACGATGGCGGCGCACAGGACAGGAAAAAGCCGTCTACGGACCATGTAGACGGCTTGGTTCTTGTCGATCTTGTCATGTACGTTCCCCTTTCCCTGCTGAAACGAACCCCGAAAAAAGGTGAACCCGTGGAGATCGGCGACGACCTTTACACGATTACAAAGGTTCACCCGGAAGCTGGGGAAATTGTGCTTTACTTGGAGGGGTTGACGGAAGAATGATTGAGATTACAAACGAACAGATCGAGCGGGTCAATTTGCTTTTGGGCGATTTGCACGGTGCGCCGAACCGGGTTCTTTTCAATGTGATAAACCGTGCGCTGGGTACGGTGCGATTGCAATCGGGAAAAGAAATCCGGCAGACGTACAACATCAAGCAAGGGGACATTACCGCGAATCAAAACATGAAGATGAAGCGGGCGACCGCGGGCGACTTGGTGGGTTCAATCGAGTTTGCCGGGACGGTCATTCCGCTAAAACGATTCAAGGTTTCCCCGTCGGCCCCGGCGCAAAAGACGGTTTCCGTTTCGGTGCTGAAAGCAGAGGGCGGAAAGCGGCTGGAACACGCTTTCGTCGCTAATTTGGGAAAGTACGGTGTGGGCGTATTTGAACGAATGACGCGGCGGCGCGATTCCTCCGAACAGCTTTTCGGGCCGTCAACCGCGCACATGATGGCAAACGAAAACGTGCTTGACAAGGTGGAGGAAGCGGCACAAGACACCATCGACAAGCGCGTTGAGCATGAAATAACCCGCATTCTGAACGGGTACGGGAGGTAGTATGACACCTTTGGATTTACTGGACGCAATGAAAGCGTTCATCGAAAAGGAAACAAAAGACCTGATTTTGCCCGTTCGGGTAGACAGGAAGAGCGGAGAACACAAGGAACGCCCGCCGGAAGTCTATACAATGCGGTTGCCTGACAAGGACGCGGAAACAAAGCGGATTCCCTATGTTCTTTTGCAGTACATCAAGAGCAACGACACGCAGGAGCCGGGGGAACACCCCGAAAGCCTTTGCATGGTGCGAATCGTTGCCGCGACGTATTCAGAGGACGCGGAAGAGGGCGCACGGTGCGTTCTAAATCTGCTGACCCGAATTAAAATTGCTTTCATGCGCGACGGTATGATTGCAGATCGGTATATTTTGCGCCCGCCCCTTGAAACGATTGTTTACCCGGACAGCACGCGCCCGTATTACTTGGGCGAAATGATGACTAATTGGAGTATGCCAATTATAGAAAGCGAGGTTCAAAGGATATGGCAATAGAGTTTAAGCCCAGCATGAAGAAAGACGAATTGCTGGAAATCGCCGTTTTGAACGGAATTGCCGCCGACGACAGCATGACAAGAGCGCAGATCATGGACGCGCTGAAAGCGGCGGGAGCGGCACAAACCGCAGAACAGCCCGAAAGCGGCCCGCAGAGCGGCGCAGAGGACGGCGGAACGTCCGGGCAGGGTAACGACACCACCGGCGGAGAAAACGCCGTACAGAGCGGCACAGAGGGCCAGCAGGACGCGCCCGGCGGCGGAGCGGGAGAGAACGAAAACGGCGGCGACGGGGCGGGCGACGGAGAGGCCCCCACAGACGGCCCGCAGAGCGGCACAGAGGACAGCGACGGAGCCGGGGAGGATAACAACACCACCCAGCCGGAAAAGCCCTTAGAGGGCAAGCAGGAAGCCCCGCAGGGGTATAACCTGTTTGTTTACGCTGGGCCGTCGCTTCCCCGCGGACGGCTGAAAGAAAATACCGTGTTCCGCGGGACGTTCGAGGACGTGAAAAATTACCTTTCCGACGCGCTGGAAGATTACCCGCAGATCGAAAAGCTGATTGTTCCGGCGGACAAGCTGGCGGCATTTTCCGTCAAGGTGAAAACCCCCGGAAATATCGCCCACAAGCATTACGGCGACATTGTTTCGGCAATGCGCGGAAATAAGGAGGTTTAATCATGCCTAACTATTATCACGGTGTATCGACAAGACAGGTTGACACGTCGCTTTCGACCCCTGTTACGGCTGATTGCGGCGTTGCTTTTGTGGTGGGAGCGGCCCCGGTTCATACCGTCGGCGGCCCCGTCAATGAGCCTGTCATGGTTCAGAATTACGCGGAAGCCGTTTCCGCTTTGGGGTATAGCGACGACTGGGAGAAATACCCGCTTTGCGAAATGATCTATTCGCAATTCAAGCTTTATAGCGTTTCCCCCGTCGTGTTCGTCAATATCCTTGACCCCGCAAAGCACAAAAAGGCGGTAGAGGAAAAGAACTATCCGATCAGCGACAGCAAGGTTCTTTTGCCCCTTGAAGCCCTGAAAGAAACCGTGCGCGTAAAGAACAACGGCGCGGCAGAGGGGCAAAGCCGGTATTACGCCGCTGGGACAGATTACGACCTGTTCTATGAGGGCGAAAGCCTGATTCTTGAAGTGCTGGAGGACGGAGCGATTCCCGCAAGCACGGGCGAACTGACAATTTCGTTTGACGCGGTGGACCCCGCCGCGATTACGGAAAATGAAATCATCGGCGGCTTTGACACGAACACGAAAAAGAGTTCGGGCCTTGAACTGTACGATTCCATTTTCCCGAAATATGGGATTGTCGCCGATTTGGTGCTTTGCCCCGGCTGGTCCCATAAATCCACGGTTGCGGCGGTCATGGTTGCAAAGGCCGCGTCGATCAACGGCGTGTTCGAGGGAAAAGCCCTGATTGACGTTGACACGGCGGAAGCGACCCATTACGCAGACGTTCCCGCGTGGAAGAAAGCACAGAACATCAACAACAAAGGGCAGATTCTTTGCTGGCCTATGGTGAAGCTGGGGGACCGCGTTTTTCATCTTTCCGTACAGATGGCGGGCCGCATGGGGCAGACCGATTCGGACAACGGCGGTTGTCCGGCGGAAAGCCCGTCGAATAAGCTTTTGCAGATTGACAGCGCGGTTCTTGCCGACGGCACGGAAATTCTGCTTGACTTGCAGAATGCAAACTACCTGAACAGCAACGGCATTGTTACCGCGTTGAACTTCATCGGCGGTTATGTGCTTTGGGGCAATGAAACCGCCTGTTATCCGGCTGATACCGACGTGAAGAACTATTTCACGTGTGTTTCCCGTATGTTCGGCTGGGTTGCAAATTCCCTGATTCTGACCTATTGGAGCAAGGTTGACAAGAAAATGACCCGTCGGCTGATCGACAGCATTGTTGATTCGGTCAATATTTGGCTGAACGGCCTTGTCAATGAAGAGAAGTTGCTGGGCGGGCGCGTCGAGTTCAGGGAGGACGAAAACAGCACGGTTGCACTTATGGCGGGCAAGGCCGTTTTCCATATCTTCATGACCCCGCCCAGCCCTATGAAAGAATGCGAATTTGTGCTTGAATACGACGTGGACTATGTTTCCGCGGCGTTGACGGCGTAAGGAGGAAGCAACAATGAGAGCAGATATAGGCATTAACAGTTTTGCCATATATGAGGACGCAACCGAATTTTACGGCATGGCGGAAGTGACGCTTCCCGAAGTTTCGCAGATTGCGGAAGAGGTCAAGGGCGCGGGCATTTCCGGCGCATTCAACGGCGCGTTCACAGGTCAAATTGAATCCATGACGCTGACGCTGAATTTCCGCACAGTGACCCCGTATGCAATTAAGCTGAACGAACCGCGTAACCACCAGCTTGATCTCCGCGCGTCCCAGCAGTATTGGGACAATGTAGCGGGAAAACACGTGCAACAGGCAGTAAAACACGTCCTGATGGTAACGCCGACGAAGTTTGCCCCCGGCAAGCTTGCCCCCGCTGCGTCCGCGGAAGCGTCCGGGGAGTATGCGGCAACCTATTTCGCCACGTACATCAACGGGGAAAAGGTCATGGAAATCGACATTCTGAATTTCATTTACTTTATCAACGGCGTTGACTACTTGGCAGAAGTACGAAAGGCGTTGGGCAAGTAAGCCCGGTAGGGATTTTCCCGCCGGGCTTTCCTATGCCCTTTTTCTGTATCTGAAAATATGAAATTTTGAATCGGAGGAAAAGACGATGAGCGACAAGGTAACAAATATAGCCGAAATCGGCGCAGAGCAGGCCACAGGAGCGGCGGAAGCCGCCACCCCTACATCTACCACGGAAGCGGCGGGAAAGGCCACAGAGGGCGACGTGGGCGTTTATACGCACAAGTTCAAGCGTCCCTTTGAGTACAGCGGCGCGACCTACACCGAATTGACGTTCAATTTCGAGCGGTTGACCGGGCGGGACATGGTGGCCATTGAAACCGAAATGCAGATGAACAACGAATATGCCCTTTCACCCGAAATTTCCCGCAACTTCCAGAGCAAGCTGGCGGCGCGGGCCGCGGGTATCGGAAGCGACGTGCTGGACGCTATGCCGTTGCCCGAATTTAACCGCATTACCAATGCGGCGCGGGATTTTTTACTGTCTACGGGCTATTAAAAAGCCCGGCCCGCTGGTGGCGGCGGGAATGTTACCGCCTTGCACGGGCGACGAACACGCCGATTCCGTTTTGGTTAGATATGACCCCGGCGGAAATTATGACGTGGATTCGTGACATAAACGCCGCCGCCGCGGAGGACAGAGAACGCGCAAGGAAAGAACAGGCGCAAAGGGGGTAGGAACCTTGACAACCTACACGCATAAGCCTATAATAGAGTTAAGAATATGTTAAAGATAAGAATATATCGCACCTTTAGCATATCAAAACTTCAAGGAGGTTTGTTGCGTATGGGGCTTTTCTCAAAACTGTTTTCCCAAAAACAGCCAGATTCACGCCAAACGCAGGAACAAAGAGCGATTCCGCCTAAAATGACACATTGGGCAGGCTTAAACGAAGAGGACGCATTTGAAGATCAGTACGGGGCGAAAATCGACCGTCTGCAAGAAAAAATCGATGACGCAACGTGGGTGGAAAGTGACAACCCCGCCGATCAGATCAAGGCGTATGAAAAAGCCCTTGAACTATGCGATCAACTGGAAGATTTTTGCGCTGAATGCGGCCCGTATGGAAGTACCTATTTTCTGAATCATTGCGCAGGCATAAAGCCGCGCATTGAAGCGGCATACAGGACCTACATGGAACGTGACTATCCACAGCAAAAAGCGGAATGGGACAAGGAACAGGCAAAGAAAAAGGCGTTTGCGGCAAAGAAGCGTAAGATTCTTAAATTCGCAAGTGAACATGACGGCGTAATGCGAAAAGAAATCTACGCCTTATTTGCTGAGGAAGAGCAAGCAGAGGTTCTAAAGGCCCTAAACGCGCTTATTCAGGACGGCAAAATGACAAAGCAGATGGACGGAAAACGTCTGTTATTCTATGGCGCAAAAAAATAAAACGGCCTAATCGTATGGGGCAACCAGCCGGGATTCCGGGTGGTTGCCTTTTTCATGCCATAAAAGGGGGGTGAAAATTTGGCGGGAAGAAAAGAATTTGAATTGCTTTTCAAACTGCAAGCTACGCTGGGAAGCGGGTTTAATTCCAGTTTTAACAGCGCAATGAACGCTTCAAGACAGTTACAAGGCAATCTTTCCAAAATCAACACACTTTCCGGGAAGATCGAGGGATTCCAAAAGCAGAGCGCGGCCCTGCAAGCGAACAAGGACAAGCTGGCGCAACTGACAGAGGAACACGACCGTTTGCAACGCGAAATGAGCCAAACGGAACAACCGTCGGAAGCCTTGCGGCAGAAGATGGAGCGGAACGCCCGCCAGATTGAACAGACAACCGCCCGAATCGAGGAACAGGAAGCCCGGCTGGGTGAATTGGGAAACGAATTGCGCGACGCAGGGATTGACACCGACCATTTGACGGAAGAGAACGAACGGCTGGCCGCAAGTTATGAGAGGGTCAAAAAGAATCAGGAAAAGCTGGCAAGTATCGCACAGGCACAGCAAAAAAACAATGAAGCGATTTCAAAGACCAAAACACAGCTTGCAGGTACGCTGGGAACCTTTGCCGCCGTCGGCGCGGCGATCTACGCTGGGCCTGTTAAAAGTTCAATGGCGTTTGAAAAGCAGATGTCAAACGTCGGGACTTTGCTTGACGGTGACGTTGCGGGCAGAATCGCAGAGTTAAAGAAAAGTGTTATCAGTATTTCCAATATAACCGGGGCGGGAACCGATAACTTGACAGACGGTTTATATCAAGTTATATCCGCCTTTGGAGATACAGCAGAAAGCGCAAAACTGCTTGAAATTGCTTCAAAGGCCGCAACAGCAGGCGGAGCAACAACGACAGATTCAATTAACCTACTTTCCGCAGTAACAAAAGGCTATGGCGATATATCCGCAGAAGCACAGCAAAAAGCTGCCGATTTAGCATTTCAGACGGTTAAGTTGGGGCAAACGTCATTCCCGGAACTTGCGTCGTCGGTTGGCAAGGTTATTCCTCTTGCGGCTACATTAAGCCTAAAACAGGAAGATTTATTCGGGGCAATGGCAACGCTTACGGGCGTAACTGGAAGCACGGCAGAGGTCACAACACAGCTAAAGGCGACCATGCAGGGCTTTTTGTCGCCCTCCAAAGATATGACAGCGTCGCTGGAGAAGCTGGGATATGCGAACGGCAAGGCCCTTTTGGAAAGTAAGGGATTGCAAGGCGCACTTGACGCTTTAAGGCAAAGCGTGGGCGGTGATGAACTTGCGTTTGCAAAGCTGTTCAGTTCTGTTGAAGCCCAAACAGCGGTGCTGGCCCTTGCCGGAGAACAAGCCGACAACTTCAAAAGCAAAACGGCGGAAATGTATAGCGCGTCGGGGGCGGCGGCAACAGCATTCGCAACCGCGACGGACAATGCAGAATCCAAAATGCAAAAAGCCAAAAATGCGATAGCTAATTTGGGAATTGTGCTGGGCGACACATTTTTACCCTATGTGACGACCGCGGCGGAAAAACTGTCCGGGCTGGTCACGAAGTTTTCGGAATGGGCGCAGGAAAACCCGGAATTGCTGTCAACAATCGTTAAAGTTGCCGCCGCCCTTGCGGGCCTGAAAGTCGGTGCGCTTGCCGGGAAGCTTGGATTCTTGGAGATCAAAGGCGGCGTTCTTGCGGTTCAAGGCGCATTCACGAAGTTAAAAGCATTTGCCGGAACGGGCGGAGGTATAAAAAGCCTGTTTTCGGGGTTAGGAGGTATCGGAGGAAAGCTTTTGCCCATTGTCGGCATAATCGGCGGCGTTGCCCTTGCAATCAAACTGATTTCCGGCAACCTTGAAGAAGTGCGCGGCTGGATTCAACAGACATTCGGCGACGGTGCGCTGGCCGTCTTTGATAAGGTGTGGGGCGTGATTCAGAACGTCGGCGCGGCAATCAAGGGCGTTTTCAGCGGTGAAAATATGGGGAATGCCCGCAATTTCTTTCAAGAGCATTTCGGCGACGCGGGCGTTGCCGTGTTCGATTCGATCATAGGCGTGGTGGAACAGCTAAAAGCAATTTTGCCGGGCCTGTTAGACCAGTTCGGACAGCTTGCAACTTCCCTGCTTCCTGTCATTGGAAGCCTGATTCAACAAATTGTACCGTTGATTGGGGAAATCATTGCGACGGTGCTTCCCGTACTGTTTGACCTTATCGCACAGTTATTGCCCGTCATAGGGCAGATTGTGGAAGCGATCTTGCCCGTGCTGATTCAGCTTGTCGAAACCCTTGTACCCATCATCATGCAGATTATAGAAGCGGTGCTTCCCATTCTGCAACAGCTACTTGAAGCACTAATGCCGATTATCCAGCAGATCATAGACGGGATTTTGCCCGTTGCGATCGACCTGATTATGATGGTGGTTTCGGCGGTTATGCCGCTGGTAGAAATGATTCTGCCATTACTGCAACAGTTACTTGAAGCCCTTATGCCTATTATTCAGATGGTGGCAGAGTTGTTCGGGAATCAGTTAGCGACAGCCGTTACAATGATTTCCGGCATTATAGACGGGCTGACACAGATTTTGAGCGGGCTAATTACCTTTATCACGGGAGTTTTTACAGGCAACTGGAAGCAAGCGTGGGAGGGTGTGAAAAGCATTTTCAGCGGTATATGGGAATCAATCAAGAGCATTTGCACAGGCGTTGTAAACGGAATTATCAATGTGATAAATACCGTGATCGGCGGGCTGAACAGGCTTAAAATTCCCGATTGGGTCCCCGGAATCGGCGGAAAAGGTATCAATATTCCCTTGATTCCCGCGCTGGCGAAAGGTTCAAGATTTACCCCCGACACATTCATTGCGGGTGAAGCCGGGGCAGAACTTATCACAAACGCCCGCGGGCGGACCGTGTTTACAGCGGCGCAGACCGGGCGAATCTTTGACAACATCAACGCGGCCCGCGAAGCGCAGGACGGAACGACGGTTGTTACTCTGCTTCCTCTACTGCAAGCCGCACTTTCGGCGGCACGCGTCGGAGCGGGCGGCGTATCGGCCCCGTCCGTGACAGCGGCAGAGCCGCGGGGCGCGGGTATCGTCATTCACAGTGCGCCCGTTTTCCACGTTGGAAGCGACGCACAGGCGGAGGACATAGAAGCAATATTGAACGAGCGGGACGAAAGACTTTTGAACGAGTTTGACGACCGCATGAAGCAACAGGAAGAGGACGAAAGGCGGCGGAACTATGACTAAATACACCACCATTGCCGGGGATATGTGGGACGGAATCGCCTACAAGACGCTGGGCGACGAAGCCTATACCGACAAGCTGATAAAAGCGAATCCGCAGTTTCGCCGCCTTGTCATTTTCCCCGCAGGAATCACGCTTGATATTCCAGAGCCGGAAGCGCGGATTCCGGCAGAGTTGCCGCCGTGGAAAAGGGGGCGTATAACATGAACGCAAGGCGGGCCGTTGTTCAGCTTACCTTTGACGGCGTGGACATTTCAGCAGATATAAACAAACACTTGCTTTCGCTGACCTATACGGACAACGAAGAGGACAAGACGGACGATTTGCAATTATCCATTGACGACAGGGAGGGCGTGTGGCTGGGAAACTGGCTGAACACGCCCGACGCGTCAAAAGGCGCGGAGATTTCCGCGGTTATCATTCAAAAGAATTGGGAATCAGACGGGAAAGACCGGGTTCTTGATTGCGGCGTTTTTCAGGTTGACAGCGTGGATGGCAACGGCCCGCCCGCGAAAGTCACAATCAAGGCCGGGTCAATCCCCTATACTTCCACAATTCGGACACAGAAAAAGACAAAGGCGTGGGAGAAAATCAAGCTTTCCGGCATTGCAAACGAAATAGCCGCCGCAAACGGCTTGAAATGCCTGTTTGAATCAGATTTTGACCCGCTTTACAACCGCAGGGAGCAAGTAAGGGAATCGGATATAACTTTTTTGCAACGGCTTTGCAAGGCGGCTGGAATATCCCTGAAAGTAACTGCAAAAATGATCGTTCTTTTTGACGCGGCGGCGTATGAGCAAAAAGCCGCAGTTCGGACAATCAAACGGGGCCGCGACGATTATTCAAAGTACACATTCGGGACAAGCTTTCACGACACGGCTTACAGTAGTTGCCGGGTCAAGTACACGGACCCTACTTCAAAAACGACCTATGAAGCGACCTACACAGCCCCGGACGCGTCGAAAGACAGTAACGGGCAAGTGCTGGAGATAAACGAAAAGGTTTCGAGCAACGGGGAAGCTATGACCCTTGCAAAGAAGCGGTTGCGCGAAAAAAATTCGCAAGAGTTCAAAGCAAGCTTTAATCTTGCGGGCGACGCGCGGCTTGTGGCAGGGGTAACGGTTGAATTGGAGGGGTTCGGAGCGTTTGACGGAAAGTACATCATAGAAACCGCGTCGCACACGATTTCGTCGAGCGGGTATAAAACAAATATCACGTTGCGGCGCGTATTGGAGGGCTACTAATGGACGATCTGACCGCATTAAAGAATATTGTTCGAGCGGGCTGGGTTTCGTCCGTGGACATTGCAGAAAGAACCGCCCGCGTTACGTTCAAAGACAAGGGCGACACGTTCGTTTCCGGCCCGCTGAAAGTGCTAAAAAATCCGCCGTGGATTCCCGAATATTACGCCCCATATCGGACGGAGTACGAAAGCGGCGGGAGCGGCGACGCGGCCTTTCAAAGCCACAAGCACGACCTTATTATAAAGCCGTGGTTGCCGTCGCCCGGCGATTTTGTCCTTTGTATCTATTTGCCGAACGGCGACGGCGACGGGTTCGTGATAGGGGGGATTTAATAAATGGCTTTGATCGGGTGCTGGGGCGACATTACCTTTGCCGTTTCCAGAAAGGAAGTAAAGACGTTTACGGGCCTGAAATGGGATAGCGGCGTAAAATATTCAACCCATGACAGGCATTTGAAAGAGCCGCTTTTGGAGTACACAGGGCGGGAAGTGGAAAGCATGAGTTTTTCCATGTTCTTTTCCGTCTTTTTGGGGGTGAACCCCATTTCAGAGGTTGCAAAACTGCTTCAAGCAATGCGCCGGGGAGAGGTTCACCCGCTTATTATAGGGCCGAAAGCATACGGAACAAACAAGTGGGTTATTACGAAAGTTTCGACTTCCCTTGACCGTTACGACAACCGCGGAAATCTACTTGTCGCAAAGGCAAGTGTAACGATGAAATCATATTCAAGCAGATAAAAGGGGTGAGAAAATGGCGTACATTGTGAAAGCCTATGATTTAACGAAAATCAATCTTGCGCCCGAAACGCGGGAAGAAGAAATTTTGCAGAATGTAGCGGTCATAATTTCAACCCCGAAATTTTCTGTTCCTCTTGACCGGGGGCTGGGCATGGCACAACGGTTTCTTGACAAGCCGATTCAGACGGCCCAGCCTATTTTGGTTTCGGAGGTTTTAGAAGCGGTGGAGCAGTACGAACCGCGGGCGCAGATCGGCGACGTGACTTTTGAATTAGGGGAACGGCCCGGCGCGTTGATTCCAGTTGTGGAGGTGAGCATAATTGACGACGAATAACCGGGGCTATCCTGATATTTCATTTGTAGATACGGACACAACGGCGATTGAAAACGCCTTGATTCAGTCTTACGAAGCATTCACGGGGCGGACGCTTTACCCGGCAGACCCCGCGCGTTTGTTTATCCTTTGGGTGGCGGACATTATCATTCAAGAGCGGGTAAACATCGACTTTTCGGCAAAACAGAACTTGCCGCGGTATGCAGAGGGGGAATATTTAGATTCCCTTGCAGAGATATTCAAAGACGCTTACCGTTTGGAGCCGGAAAAAGCAAAAACGACGTTGCGGTTCACGCTGTCCATTCCGCTGGAGGTTGCAACAATCATTCCGGCAGGAACCCGCGCGACGGTTGACGGGGAAATCATGTTTCAAACGCTGGAAACCCTGACAATCCTTGCGGGCGACAAAAGCGGGGACGTTGCGGCGGAATGCCTGACCGCCGGGGAGATCGGAAACGGGTTTGTTCCGGGGCAGATCAATCAGCTTGTAGACATCTTCCCGTATTTCGGAACCGTGCAAAATGTGTCCGAATCGGACGGCGGAGCGGACAGAGAAAGCGACGCGGCCTTTTACCAGCGTATGCGGGAAAGCGTCGAAACCTTTTCGACCGCAGGGCCGCTGGGGGCCTATGAATATTTTGCAAAAACCGCGTCGGCCCTGATTGTGGACGTGAAAGCGACTTCCCCGGAACCGGGCGAAGTTGACGTGCGGGTTCTGCTTGCAGGGGGAGAATTGCCGGGAACGGAAATGCTGAAAACTGTTTCGGACATTCTGAACGCGGATAATGTGCGGCCCCTGACCGATCACGTTACCGTTGCGGCCCCTGAAACGGTTTCGTATGCTATCGACTTCACCTATTACACGCAAGAGGGCGGAGCGGTAAGCGCGGAAACGGTGGCGGCAAATATCGCCGCGGCGGTTCAGGCGTTCCGCGAATGGCAAGGGGCAAGGATGGGGCGGGACGTGAACCCGTCCTATTTAACCGCCCTGCTTATGCAAGCGGGCGCAAAGCGCGTTGAAATCCGTTCCCCCGCATTTGCCGTCGTACCTGACAACGCGGTTGCACTCTTGAGCGGCAAAGCGGCGGCGGTGAACGGGGGTGCGGAAAGTGAATGACCTGTATTCAATCGACTTTACGCGTTCGCTTCCGCCAGCCCTGAAAAATGACCCGAATATGCTTGCGCTGGCGCGTTCCATAGCGGAGCAATTACAGGTTACGGCACAGCAGATCAAGCAAAATATAATTTATGCCCGCATTGACGAACTGGACGAACAGACCCTTGATATTTTGGCCTATGATCTTCACGTCGATTGGTACGACTATTCTTACCCGATAGAGGTAAAGCGGCGGACAATCAAAGACAGCGTAAGGGTTCACAGGCGGCTGGGGACAAAGTACGCCGTCGAAACCGCGCTGGGGGCCGTATTCCCCGGCACAAAGGTTCAAGAATGGTTCGAGTACGGCGGCGACCCGTTCCGCTTCAAAGTGATTATCGGCGCGGCGGAGGGCGTGACAGCGCAACAGCAAGCGGCAGTTTTGGAGCGGGTGCGGTTTTATAAAAACTTGCGTTCGCATTTGGAAACGATCAGTTATCAGATGGAGCAAGCGACGACAATTCACGTCGCAGGGTATCACGCAATCGGAACCCGCCTTGAAGTATGGCCGTATTTGGCAGACAACTTCACAGAGGAAGCGACCGTGTTTGTCGGGGCCGTTGCGACGTTTGCGACGCGGCTTGAAATCAATCCGTCGCTTACAAACTTTATCACGTCGAGCGGGTCAATGCTTTTCGGCGGCTATACACAGCAGACGCGAAAACTTCAAATTCAACCTTTGAGAAATGAGGGATAGACAATGCCAGAGGAAACGACAAAAAAATTCGGTACTATCGTAACCGACGTGGGGACAATGCGAACCCGCGAAGCCGTGCTGGAGGGCAAGAAAATCAATTTGACAACCCTTGCCGTCGGCGACGGCGACGGGGCCTATTATGTGCCGTCGGCAGATATGCAGGGCCTAAAAAATGAAACATGGCGCGGGGACGTGTCCAGCGTAACGGTCAACCCGGATTCGCCGAACATGATTGACGTTGTAGCGGTTATTCCCTCCGACGTGGGCGGGTTCACGATTCGGGAAATGGCGGTTCTGGACGACGGCGAATACACGATTGCTATTTGCAACACGCCGGACACGGAAAAAGTCATAATCACCAGCGGAGCGGCGGGCGAAGTCGAAGTGACAATGCACATCGAGTTTTCAAACACGGGGATTATTACATTCATTGTGGACCCATACGCCCTGACCGCGACAAAAAAGGACATTCAGGAGCATAACGCCGCGCCGACGGCCCATGAAGCGAAATTCGAGCAGAAAGCGGACGTTACAGACCTGAACGCCCATGTAAACAACAGCGATATTCACGTAAACCCCACCACAATGGGGAACTATGACACGGCTATTTCCGGCCTGATCGAGCATACAGAGGACACGGACATTCACGTTTCCGCAGAACTAAAAGCCGCATGGAACGCGGCGGCTGAAACAGCGGCACAGGCGGCGGCAGACGCGGCGCAAGCCCTGAACCTTGCCGCGGGCCTTGAAAGCCGCGTCGCCCGCGTGGAAGATGGCCTTTTCAACAATATCACGGGAAACCCGTTTCTTGTGTCCTTTGATTCCCTTGACGGAATTGTTCTGACAAAGGGAATCTGGAACGCGGAACGGCAAAGAATCGAATGTTGACGGAATACGCTTGCACCCGCCGGGAACTATCCTGCATTATTGGGAACCTGTTTGTTGAAATTGAACCGCCTTGCGAACGGTGCGGGGCCGCTGACGCGCTGACGATCAGCGGGACCACTTACACCGGGGCGCGGGCGGTTCTTACCGTAACAGAACACGGGTTCACGTTCGACGGGAACCCGGCGGAGGTTGCGCGAATCAGGGAAAGGCGGTGCTTGAAATGAACCCGCCAAAACAGGCCGAACAAAACGAATTTGCCATAATCACAAAGGCAAAAGACCTTGTAAAGCACACTTACACAATGACAAGCGAAAAGCGGTTTCCGAAAAAGCATTTCAAGATGGTTCAACGCTTGCAGGATTCCGCGATTGATATTTATGAGTATATACAGGAAGCAAACGAACTTGACCTTGCCGACCCGCAAGAGTTCCGAGAACGGCGGTACGATCAGAAAAAGGCGTTGACGAAGTGCAAAACCGTTCTTTTCTTGATCGAACTGTCCTTTGAACGGGAACTTATTTCAAAAGATCAATGCGCCGCATGGACAAAAGCCGTTCTTGACGTTAAGTACATGACGGCAAAGTGGCGCAAGCAAGATCAGCAACGGGCGGCGGCAATGCAGAGAGGAACCCCGGCGCGGCGATAAAGCCCGCCGGGGTTTCTTTGGGGTATGCCTTGTAGCGTCCAACTCGTACAACGTCCGCAACGTCAATTCCTCCGGCGCGATGAACTGGAACAACGCGTACAACGGCAACAGGGGCGTTCGCCCGCTTTGGTGGATTTCCGCGATTGAGTAAGCCGAAAGGCCGAAAACAGAGGCCCACTATCAAAGGAAGGTGTATCCCTCCGCCGCGGTGAGAGGGCGACGGTAAACACAAGATTGGTGAAGCAAGGCCCACGGGAACCGGCTTCCGCCCCGCCGCGGGCGCGTGGTGGGGTCCGATGATGAAGCATTGACGGGGCGGAAATACCCCGCAAGGCGGATTCTATACACGGCAAGGAGTTTTTTTAATGGCAGACGCAGAATTTTCGCGGGTATACGATTTCGGCAACTTGTATGCCGGATTCCTAAAGGCCCGCAGAGGTAAAAGGGGCAAAGCCAGCGTCGCAAAGTTTGAAGCGAATTTGCTGGAAGCAATTTGCCTACTTTCGGAAATGCTGAAAAACAGGACGTATAAACCGTCTGACTATTTCGTTTTTCGGGTGTACGAACCGAAAGAACGCGTCGTTATGACAAACGCGTTCAAAGATAAAGTCGTTCAGCATTCCCTATGCGATAACATACTTGAACCAGCATTTTCCCGCGCCTTTATTCGGGACAACTACGCTTCACAGCGCGGGCGCGGGACGCATGACGGCTTATACAGGCTGGAAGAGTTCATGCGGTCCTACTATTTTTCGCGTAAGGCAAAAGCAGAGCGG
>OFHN01000446.1_pt1 | contig 37445 bp, 38 predicted proteins | sample 1521321 | NCBI WGS metagenome assembly OFHN01 (sample SAMEA3504130, study PRJEB24116) | mouse gut metagenome | biome: mouse gut; feature: mouse-associated habitat; material: faeces | place: Denmark | collected 2011
ACCTTACACGACAGCCTCTGTCCCTGCGCTTATACTGTATCCATACACTTTTATAGGAGGTTTTTTACATGACACAGGATGAAAAACACGCTGTCGCCCTGATGCGCTACGGGGCTATTGCCCCTTTAATAAGCGGCACGAAGGATGATTTCCAGAGTCTTGACGATTATTACAGGGAGGCGGCCGAGAAGTCTTATCCGGCTCCGGACGGCTCCACAAAACATTTTTCCGCCGCTTCCATCGAAAGATGGTACCGCTCTTATTTAAAAAACGGTTTTGACGCACTCATGCCAAAAAGCCGTTCTGACTCTGGCAAAAGCCGCTGCCTGGATGATGAATGCCAGGAATTTATCCGCCACATGAAGGAACGCTATCCCAGGATGCCCGCATCCATGATCTACCGCGCTCTCCTTGATAACGGACTCATCTCCAGGACTTCCGTTTCCGAATCCTCTGTCTGCCGCTTTGTGAACCAGCTTATGGCTGAAAACAGGATGACGAACAATAAGGACATGCGCCGCTATGAACGCCCCCACATCAATGAGGCCTGGTGCGGCGATTCCAGCGTTGGTCCTAGGATGATCACGGAAAGCGGAAAAAAGAAAGTCTATATCATTGCGCTGATTGATGACGCAAGCCGTTTTATCACCGGCATTGACATCTTTTTCCAGGACAACTTTGTGAACCTCATGTCCGTCATGCGCTCTGCCGTCTCCAAATACGGCAGGCCAAAGGTATTCAACTTTGACAACGGCAGTTCCTATAAGAACAGGCAGATGGAGCTTCTCTGCGCAAGGATCGGCTCCACGCTTAATTACTGCCAGCCTTACACGCCCACTGCAAAGGCAAAGATCGAACGATGGTTCCGAACCATGAAGGACCAGTGGATGGCTTCCCTTGACATGCGCGCTTTCCATTCCCTTGACGGACTGCGCGCCTCCCTGTACGCATTTGTCAATGCTTACAATCAGGCGCCCCATTCCTCCCTCGGCGGAAAGTCCCCGGTGGACCGTTTCTTCTCCGAACCTGATCATATCCGCCGGCTGGATGATGCGGAAATCGAACGGGCTTTCCTTCTGGAAATTGAAAGAACAGTATCCGCAGACAGCGTCATCGTTATTGACCATACGGAGTACGAAGTCGATTACCGTTTTGCAAAAAGACGCATCCGGCTCCGCTATTCCCCCGATCTGAAAGAAATATTTGTTGTGGAGCAGGACGCCTCCCTTACGCCTGTAAAGCTCCTGCACAAACACGATAACTCCATGATCAAAAGAAATAAGACTTATCTTTGCAGAGGTGATCACCTCCAAGGAGGTGATGAATAATGGATTACATTGCACGTTTCGGTCTGGAATTCAACCCGTTCCTAAAGAATTCCAAAGAAATCCTCGTGGAGAATGAGGAATCCCACGAGGTGCGTTTCCGCCTGAATTATCTTGTAGAGACCAAAGGCTTCGGCCTCCTGACCGGCTCCCCGGGACTGGGCAAGACAACGGCGCTTCGTTCTTTTGCTGCTTCCCTGAACCCTTCACGCTATAAGGTGGTCTATTCAAGCCTTTCCACCCTCACCGTACAGGAATTCTACCGCCTTCTGGCTTCCTCCTTCGGGGCAGAACCTGCATCCCGCAAGATAGACAACTTTAAGCTCATACAGGACTCGGTCAACTACCTTGCCCTTGAAAAAAGGATCACCCCGGTCATCATCATCGATGAGGCCAACCACATGAACGGAGCCGTTTTAAGCGACTTAAAGATACTGTTCAACTTTGAGATGGATTCCAGGGACCGGGCTGTTATCCTCCTTGCCGGACAGCCCCAGTTAAACAATACCCTGCGCCTGAATGCGCATGAACCGCTCCGCCAGAGGCTTGTCATGAATTACAACATGGAGGGCCTCTCAAAGGAGGAAGGACGCATTTATGTCACGGAAAAACTAAAAGGCGCAGGATGCAGGCAGACGGTCTTTGAGGAAAATGCCCTTGAGGCAGTCCTTAACTCTGCCAACGGTACGCCGCGTGTCATCAACCGTATCTGCGATGCCTGCCTGCTCATTGCTGATTCCAAGGAGCTTCATACAGTAACTGGTGAGACCGCCATGCAGGCCATCAATGATGTCCAGCTTGGGTAAGCATTCGCAAATCCTTTGTTTTGCGAATAGTTAACTGACAGCAGACAATTCAGTATCAGCTGATGAGAACAGGGGATTTAAGAGTACAGGAAATCCCCTGTTTTCTGAATTATATCCGGAAGCAGTACAATTCACTCGGGACATCTTCCCATGAACACTTTAAATTGTACTGACAATTCAGATGCTGTTTCTTTTTTCCCATGCGATAGGCACCGGAAAAAGGAAACTGGCTGGAATTGTTTATACAATACTGACCTTAAATAAGCTGCGCAAACAGATGCAGAAATTTTGAATGTTTATCCATACCATCTGAAATACAGGCGCATTTAATGTGAAGAATGTAGGTGCAGATAATTTGCCGAACAACACCTATCCGGGCGGCCTGCCGCCTCCGGCTCTGCCGGATAGATTGATTGATGGGTCCTTGATATATCCGTTTTTGATTTTTTAGTCCTTAGTGGATTAGTATTTAATTGTGTGGGATTTTCCTGTCCAGGTTCGGCCTGTTCAGGTTTTGCCTGTCCTGGATTTACCTGTCTTGGATTTTCCCGTTTAGGTGAATACTCCCGTTTTTCAGCATTTACAGGCTTTTCATGGATCGTATACTCAATGTCTCCGAGCTGTCCGTTCCCATAGCGGAGGCGCTGCCTGGTGAGATACCCGTGCCGCTCCAGCTCTTTCAGGGCGGTAGTGATCGAATCCACGCCATCCTTACAGATATGGGCGAGCCCCTTTGTGGTATAATCCCAATCTTCCGGCAGCGACAGCATGAGCGAGAGGAGCCCCTTTGCCTTTAAGGACAGTTCCGTATTGCGCAGGTGGTGGTTGCACATGATCGTGAAGTCCTTTGTTTTTTCTACCCGGAATACAGCCATAACAAAAACCTCCTTCCTTTTCCTCCGGGTTACAAGGCGCGGTCCCTGCGGTCATAGTGCAGATGGCCGCCCGGTGCAACCTTCGCATGGTTTTTCAGTCTGACCTCGCCCCGTTCCTGGCTGTCTAAAAATTTCTGGTAGCCGGCATCCGTAAGGAACAGGCGCATCTTGTCGCCTTTATCCCCGACAGGGGCTTTACCTGAAAGCACGTCAAAGACAATCATGTGCTTTACTTCCGGGTCAAAGCGCTCCAGAGCCATGATGTCATACCCCTTCAATTACTCCGCGCCGGATTTCTGCCTGGCCTCTGCCAGTAGTTCCCCCATCGTCTTAGGTCCTGCCGGAATCCGGTAGTTTTTCCGAATATCCTGAATGAGCGCCAGACAGTCTTTTTCCGGCATGGCGTCCAGCTTTCGCATAAGCTCCTCCGCCGTTTTCCTCTTTACCGGGTCCGGTATATAGGGGAGGCACATGCGCAGCTCATAAGTGACATCTGATTTCCCATAGCCTTCCGTCTGGAAGATCAGGCGCTTTTCCATTTCGTTCAGTTCCATGTGAATCTCCTTTCTCCTGAAAATGGATATGAAAAAAGGGCGTCCACCTATAAAAGTGAAACGCCCACGGCAATCAGCGACCAGGCAATACACCGGACCGCTGGCGTTATTAAATTTTGTCGTTAATGAAACAGCCTCCTTTTTTCGATATTTTTCTCGTCAGATTTCAACTTGGAAAAGGAATTGAATAAATGACGGCAAACGCTCAACCCCCTTGAAAATAAAGGCTTTTTCCGTTTGTCGTTATTATACCGTAATGGCACACGGCGGCAACGAACATGCACCAACTCACCGGCGACTTTTACACGGTAGGCGAAGTGCTGGATGCCTACCATGCCGCCGTACACCCCCAGCCAAAACAGGCGCGACAAACCACCCCGAAACAGGATAAACAGACGTCCAAGAGAAAATCCCCTGAAATGACGCTGTAACGGCATATCCCTGCAGCGTATTTCATAGCTTCTCAAAGACTTTCAGTGAATGTGGGCACCATTTCACCGAAAATAGCGCTTTCAACCAGGACATGGAAAAGGCCGCAAAACCCTGTAACCATGCAGCTTTGCGGCACTTTAGCGTTCATATAAAACACGTTGAAAATGACACGAAAATTTACTATTTTTTATCCCATTCTCCATACAGCGTATGGAATGTCCCTGTCAAACCGGCACATACTCTCTTTCGGAAATCTTTTTACAGATTGTAACCGCCGTGAGATTGTACTATAATATGTTACAAACCGGATCATCCTAAGGATGACCGTATGACTTATCGCTGCGTCCCCTCCACAGAAACGAGAGGGAAACGACGCAGCCGCACAACATAAGAACCGCGTACCATAAAGGAGGCAGCACAATGATCATTGATTTTCATACTCACACGTTTCCGGACGCCATTTCCGAAAAAGTTCTGGCAAAACTAAGCAGGCTATCGCACACAAAATACTTCACGGACGGCTCCGTACGCGGTCTTACCGCTTCCATGAAAAAAGCTTCCGTTGACTATTCCGTCAATCTTCCCGTTATGACAAGCGCCGAGCAGGTGGAAAAAGTCAATTCCGCGCTGATTGCTCAAAAAGAAACGCTGATGGAACAGGGAATTCTTACGTTCGGGGGAATGCATCCCGAATACGAAAATTTTAAAAACGAGCTGATCCGGCTGCGGCAGCATCATGTTCCTGGAATTAAAATCCATCCTGCATACCAGAATACGGATATTGACGACAGTAAAATGATGCGTATCATAGATTTTGCCTCGGAACAGGGACTGATCGTGCTGACCCACGCCGGCATTGACATCGGTATCTACGACCGCAATTATACTTCTACACGGCAGATCTTAAGAATCATAGATGAAATCCGTCCGGAAAAATTTGTCCTCGCCCATATGGGAAACTGGGGTTTATGGGAAGATGTGGAACGCGATCTTGCCGGCGCTCCCGTCTGGTTTGATACGGCGTTTGCCATCGGAGACATCACGCCGGACGATGCAGGCAGCGGCACGCCTTATCTTTCCAGTAATTTAAAAGACGAAGACTTCATCCGTATCGTCAGAAAACACGGCGCCGATAAAATCCTCTTTGCCACGGATTCTCCCTGGGAAGACCAGACCGATTATGTAAAACGAATCGAATCTCTTCCGTTATCCTGCAAAGAAAGACAGATGATCTTTGGAGAAAACGCAGAAAAACTACTGTTTCCGTAAAACCTCAGCTTTCACTTCCGACCGTGTCTTTCCGATACTGCGACGGCGTGCACCCATACATCTGCCGAAACGATCTGGTAAAATAACTCATTTCCTGAAAACCGCACTGACTGCCGATTACAGTGATCGGCGCATCCGTCGTTTTTAAGAATTCCGCCGCGCACTGCAGCCGGTAATTCTTTAAATAAGCGATCGGCGTTACGCCGATCGTCTGACGGAAGCAGCGCATACATTCGCTTTCACTGACAGAAGCGCTCTCTGCAATCTGCCGAATCGTAATCGTCTGATCAAAATGCTGCTGCATATATTTCAGCATAATTTTCATGCGCGCATTCTGACGCAGAAACTTTTCCGAATACATGTTGGAAGAAAGGGGACGATTTCGCTGGATCATTCCGATACATTCTGACAGCTCGTTTCTTGCAGCGATTTCATACAGTTCCTCTTCCTTCACACAAACTTCCCATGCCCTGCGGATATGCGAAATCATCGTCTGCTGCCAGGGAATCGAACGGTTCAAAAACAATCCGGAAAACGCGGGATCGGAAATCACCGGCTTTACATATTTCTGCCAGAACACACTCTCCATGCTCCCTCCCACCAGACGGGGATGAAATACCATACAGCGCTCTTTCATCGGAACATCGGAAGCTTTTTCTACCATATGCAAAATCCCGGAATTGATCAAACAGCCGTTTCCTTCCGTCACTTCATACTGCTCGGAAGAAAACCGAACGACCGCACTTCCCTGTTCGATTACGAGCACCTCGATTTCCTCATGCCAGTGCCACGGAACGGGAAGCGTTTCGTTCCCATTCAGATAACACGCCACCGGAAAGGCAAAGGACCCGTGTTCTTTTACTTCTCTTTTCTGCTCGTCTGTGATACATCCGCATAACGCAATCATCATTCCCTCCAAACTATCTCCGCCCACTGTGGGAGAACGTTCTCTCTATGCTTGATTTTGACAGTTTTGTACTATTATATGGCAGAATACTTCTAAAAAGCAATCGTTTTTGGTGATATACTCTCACTGAAACCGCAGGAAGCATTCCATAACAAAACCAGAAAATGAAAAAGGAGAGTTTGTCATGAATCGTGAATTCTATAAAAAATTATTGTCGCTTGTGCTGCCGATTGCCTTTCAGCAGTTTATGCTCTCTTTGGTCAGCGCATCGGATGCACTGATGCTCGGACTGATCAGCCAGGACGCGCTTTCCGCCGTCTCGCTTGCAGGGCAAGTGACTTTTTTGTTTAACCTGTTTTTAACGGCGTTTTCCATGGGAACCAGTATGCTGGCCGCACAGTATTGGGGAAAGGGCGACAAAGAATCGTTGGAAAAAATACTGGCTTTTGTTCTCCGCATCTGTCTTATCGTATCTTTTGTATTTTTTATCGGCACACTCTGTTTCCCGCGGCAGCTGATGTATTGTTTCACATCGGAATCCGGGTTAATCAACGGCGGAGCCGCATACCTTAAGGCATCGGCAATTTCTTACCTTCTGTGCGGCGTATCGCAGATCTATCTGTGTATCATGAAAAACACCGGCTGTGCGGTAAAAAGCACGCTGATCAGTTCTACCGCCGTTATCATCAATCTCTCGCTGAATGCCGCTTTGATTTTCGGACTCTGGAAATTTCCCGCTTTGGGAATCGCCGGAGCCGCATATGCAACGGTGATCGCAAGAGCCGTAGAAATGCTCTGGGCGGTTTTTGATTCTGCGGGAGCCGGAAGAATCCGCTTAAGATTCCGTTTCTTTCTCCATGCAGATCATGCGTTAAAAACATCTTACCGGAGATATTCGCTGCCGATTTTAGGAAATCAACTGGCGTGGGGATGCGGATTTATGATGTATTCGGTAGTCATGGGGCATATGGGAAGCGACGCCGTAGCAGCAAACTCCATTGCCAATATCGCAAAAAACCTGATGATCTGTTTTTGCATCGGTATTGCAAACGGCGGCAGCATCCTGATCGGAAATGAACTCGGCGCCGGAAAACTAAAACAGGCAAAAGAATACGGCGGGAAATTATGCCGGATTTCGATTGCCGGAGGCATAGCGTCGGGAGTTTTATTGCTTCTGTGCTCTCCGGTGATTCTTCGTGTCGCTTCCCTGAATGCACAGGCATCCGAATACCTGACCTGGATGTTTTTTATCTGTTCTTATTATCTGGTCGGAAAATCTGTCAATTCCACGACGATCGGAGGAATTTTCAGCGCCGGAGGCGATACGCGGTTCGGCCTGATCTGCGACACCATAACGCTATGGTGCGTTACGGTACCGCTGGGATGCATTGCCGCCTTTGTCCTTCATTGGCCGGTACTCGCCGTCTATTTTGTACTCAACCTCGATGAAATCGTGAAACTGCCCGCCGTTTACAAACACTATAAAGAGTATCGCTGGGTGAAAAATCTAACCAGTCCGCCGGACACCGCTCAAAAAACAACGGCAGAATGTTCCTAAAGAAGACGCAGAAACAGAACTCTACAAAAAAACAGGGGACGATGCGGCCCATACAGGTCGCATCCTCCCCTGAAATTTTCCCTCAAAGCATCTTAATACAAATGCCTCTTATCAATGACGCGGACAGCTTTGCCCTCGCTTCTTGTAATCGTCTTCGGTTCTACCACCTTAACGTCTACCTTAATGCCAAGCATGGATTTCAATCCAGAAACAATCTTCTTTTCTCTTTCCGTGATTGTCTTTGTCGGATGTTCCGCCATTTCCGGCGTCAGCTCCACCTGAACCTCAATCGTATCGTTATTGCCTACGCGGTCCACGACAATCTGGTAGTTCGCCTGATACCCCTGATTCAAAAGAACGGCTTCAATCTGGGATGGCCATACGTTGACGCCCTTAACAACCATCATGTCGTCGCTTCTTCCTTTCGGCTTCATCATACGTATATGGGTACGTCCGCAGGAACATTTTTTTCTGGTCAGACGACAGAGATCACGGGTGCGGTAACGCATCAGCGGAAACGCTTTTTTCGTAATGCAGGTGAACACCAGCTCTCCTAACTCTCCCTCAGGAAGAACCTCTCCCGTATCCGGATGGATGATCTCGGCAATGAAATGATCTTCCTGAATGTGCATACCCGCCTGTTCTTCACATTCAAACGAAACGCCCGGTCCTGAAATTTCTGTCAGTCCGTAGATATCGTATGCTTTAATGCCGAGGGATTCTTCGATATTACGGCGCATCTCTTCCGTCCATGGTTCGGCGCCGAAAATTCCGGCTTTCAATTTGATCTGGTCTTTGATGCCTCTTTCGTTGACTGCTTCACCCAGATTTGCAGCATAGGAAGGCGTACAGCAAAGAATCGTAGAACCAAGGTCCGTCATAAACTGCAGCTGCCGCTCCGTATTTCCGGAGGACATCGGAAGCGTCAGGCAGCCGACTTTATGGGAACCGCCATTTAATCCGGGACCTCCGGTAAATAATCCGTATCCGTAGCAGACATGGCAAACATCTTCTTTGGTTCCGCCCGCGGCAACGATCGCCCTTGCACAGCATTCTTCCCAGACATCGATATCTGCCTGCGTATAAAACGCAACGACGCGCCTTCCGGTCGTCCCGCTGGTAGACTGGATGCGTACACAGTCGGAAAGCGGCACGCCCAACAGTCCGTAAGGATACTGATCGCGAAGATCGTCTTTGGTAATAAACGGAAGTTTGTGCAAATCGCCAATTCCCTTTATGTTTTCCGGCGTTACGCCCGCTTCCTCCATCTTGTCATGATAAAACTTGACATTGTCATACACAAACTGCACCTGTTTTACCAGTCTTTCACTCTGAAGCGCCTGAAGCTGTTCTACCGGCATGGTTTCGATTTCCGGCTGATAATAATTTTTCATGTTTTTCAATCCTTCCTCTGTTCTTTTCTCGATATAAACGGCAGACCCTTTTCTATAAAATCGCTTATTCGTCTCCGCGTCCCAATAAAAATGCCTTCTGGTTCATTTCCGCAAATTTGGCGGGCACGCATGCGTCGATCGCCTTCTGCCATTTTTCAATCGGAATATCAAAATATCTGGATAAACGTCCCATCAGCACAAGATTGACTGCCTTAGAAGAACCCGCCTCATTGGCAAGCGTCAGACAGTCCATAGCGTCTACCTGTATGGAAAGCGACTGCATTTTTTCGATCAAATGCTCGGGATATAACGCCGCTCCCGTAATCACAGGCATCGGATCGATCTCCTGCGTATTTACCACGATTTTCCCGCCTTTTTTCAGATATTCCACATAACGGGCAGCTTCTAATTTTTCAAAGGAAACAATCACATCTGCTTCCCCTTTATCTATAATCGGAGAATATACTTTTTCCCCGAATCTTACATACGTGACTACGCTTCCGCCGCGCTGGCTCATACCGTGCACTTCGGACACTTTCACATCATATCCTTCCGACAAAAGCAGATGCCCCAAAAGTTTGCTGGCAAGCAGGGAACCTTGTCCGCCTACGCCGACAATCATAATATTCTTTGTCATTTTTATACCTCCCCCGACTGTAATGCATCAAACTTGCATAATTGCTGGCAGACCTTGCAGCCGACGCACTGCGTGCCGTCAATGACGGCTTTTTTGTCTTTCATACTGATCGCAGGGCATCCCAGGCGCATACAGGATTTACAGCCCACGCAATTCTCTTCTTTTACAAAAAGAGGAGGATTGTGCTTTACATATTTTAACAGTGCACAGGGACGTCTGCTGATGATGACAGACGGCTCTTTTGCCGCAAGCTCTTCCCGTATCACCCGGTCGCATTCGTCCAGCTGATAGGGATCCACCACCGCAACGCGGGAAAATCCCATGGAACGGCACAGGCTTTCCAGATCAATCTTTCCTGCCGGATCGCCTTTGATATTGTAGCCTGTCGTCGGGTTCTGCTGATGTCCCGTCATTCCCGTAATCGAATTATCCAGAATAATCACCGTAGAATTGCTCTGGTTGTATGCGATATTGGCAAGACCTGTCATACCGGAATGCATAAAGGTGGAATCTCCGATAACCGCCACCGTCTTTTTCTCGCTCTCTTCTCCAAGCGCTTTGTTAAATCCATGGATGGAACTTATGGAAGCTCCCATGCAGAGCGTCATTTCCATCGCGTTCAGCGGCGCGACTGCTCCAAGGGTATAACATCCGATATCCCCGAGTACCGTGCATTTTTGTTTGGACAATATGTAAAACAGTCCTCTGTGCGGACATCCTGCGCACATGACCGGAGGACGGTTGGGAAGTATTTCTTTGAAACTCTGATATTCCGGAACTTCTTCTCCGAGCTTGCCTGCGATCAGGTTCTGTGAATATTCCCCTTCCAAGGGCAGTACGTCTTTTCCGGTTACGGTAAGCCCAAGCGCCTTACAGTGGTTTTCAATGATCGGATCCAGTTCTTCGACGATGGCAAGTTTGTCTACTTTGGAAGCAAAGTCAAGAATCAGCCGTTCGGGAAGCGGATTCACAAGACCCAGTTTTAAAATACTTGCCCGCTCGCCGAAAATTTCCTTCACATACTGGTAGCTTGTGGAAGAAGTAATGATGCCAAGCCCGGTATCTCCCATTTCCACACGGTTAAATTCACAATGCTCCGCATATTCTGTCAGCTTCCTTGTACGTTCCTCCACAACGGGATGGCGTCTGATCGCATTTCCCGGCATCATCACGTATTTGGCAATATTCTTTTCATAGGGAATGGTGCTGCGCTCTTCTCTCTCACACGTATCCACAATACTCTGAGAATGTGCAACCCTGGTACACATCTTGATAATCACCGGGGTATCAAATTCTTCGGAAAGATCAAACGCCTTTTTCGCAAACTCACATGCTTCCGCAGAATCCGACGGCTCTAACATCGGAATCTTCGATGCTATGGCATGGTGTCTCGAATCCTGTTCGTTCTGGGAAGAATGCATACCGGCGTCATCTGCCACACAAATAACCATTCCGGCATTGACTCCCGTATAAGAGCAGGTAAATAAGGGATCCGCCGCAACGTTTAAACCCACGTGCTTCATCCCGCAAAAACTTCTCCTACCCGCTAAAGATGCGCCGAACGCAACTTCCATGGCAACCTTCTCATTCGGCGCCCATTCACAGTATATCTCATCATATTTTGCGGCTTCTTCTGTCACTTCCGTACTCGGCGTTCCGGGATAGCTGGATACTACGGCGCATCCCGCCTCATACAGTCCCCTCGCCAGGGCTTTATTGCCCAACATCAATTGTTTCATAGAATACGTTCCTTTCTTCATTCGCACATTATAAATCATAATAACACAATGCTTCGTATTTTTCAAATAATTCCGAATCTATTTTGTTTATCCTTTCACAACGCCGACGGTTTTTAACTTCCGTATCGGCGTAACGATATCTTTTTGCTGTGCCATCACTTCGTCAATATCTTTATAGGCGAAGCGGCACTCTTGCGCCACATCATTTTTCTTTCGTTTTCCAAGGATCACTCCCTGTTCTTTCAGATCAACCATCACCTGTTCCACGGAAAACACCTGCATCGCCCCTGTTCTGGAATAGCTTCTTCCCGCTCCATGGGAAGAAGTATAAAAAGACTCCCGGTTGCCGGTTCCTTTTACCACATAACTGTAAGACCCCATTGCCCCGGGAATAACGGCAACCTCTCCTTCTCTAACCCTGGTGGCACCTTTTCTGTGTACCCATACATCGGCTCCGTAATGATGTTCCAAAGCCGCATAATTGTGGTGGCAGTTAATCTCCTCTCCGAACTCTGTCAAACGCCCTGTAGATTGCTCGATTACCTCTTTTACGATCGCACAGGTTTTTTCCAACATCCTCTCCCTGTTTTCATACGCGTAATCCAACGCCAGATTCATCCAGTTGATGTATTGCCGCCCTTCTTTTGATGCAGTCGGAAGAAAAGAAAGACCGTATTCCTCTCTTACCTCACTATACCATGTTCTGTTTAATTCCTTCGCCTTCTGATGAAAATAATCACAGATCGCTTTTCCAAGATGACGGCTTCCGGAATGCAGCATGATACATAAGTATCCATTCTCATCCTCCAAAAGCTCAATAAAATGATTTCCGCCTCCCAAAGAACCAATCTGAAAATAGCCGTCTGCAATCAGAGGAAGCAGTTCCTCATTGTCCTGGTACTTCTCCATCTCCTGTCTTGCCCGATCCAAAACGTTTGATTCCTGAGGATCTTTATACCTCTTCGCATTCACCGGAATCGTACGCATGATGTTTCCGATGATCGATTGAATGACGCTTCCGTTTCCCGTCTGAACTTCCCGTATTTCATCCACAAAAATATTCGTAGGAATAAAATCCATGCCGCATCCGATATCAACCCCCACTGCATTGGGGATGACCGCATCTTTTACGGCAATCACTCCCCCGATCGGCATTCCCTTACCCGTATGGGTATCCGGCATCAGGCAGGCCCACTGATGTAGAAACGGAAGCTGCGACAGATGATACGCCTGCTCCAGACAGCTTTCTTCCAATTTTGAAAAATCCTCCAACCATACTTTCACAGGAAATCTCGTATTTTCATTATAAATAACAAACATAGCACCTCTTCCTTTCCCATTGATTTTTACTGTTTTCTCACGTTCCCGCTGACATGTTCTCTTCCTTTTTTTATTAACCTGTTACCACTCCTGAATAACTGTCTTACCGTATATATAAAACATGCGCCTGGCTGTGTGAACAATTACATAATATACAGTATTTTCCTGTAAATCATTTCAAAAAAGTTGCGAACAGTTCCTTTTATTTGATAAAATGAAAAAAACGAAAAAACAGGAGAGGACAAACAATGTCTGAATTTCAGGAACTAATCAAAAGCTTCCCAAAAACAAGAGATTACGTCCGGGACTTTTTTGTCTATGGATTTAAAAGCCGAACGGAATTTAAACATAAAAGCCCGCGAACCTATGACAACGAAAGGCGCCGCCTGGAAAGCTGGCTTAGTCCTTATGTACGGAAGGATTTTGCGGCAAACGGATCGAATATTTCCCTTTCCATAGACAGTAATCTTCTGGATACCAATCCGCTGTTTCAGGTCTGGAAAACGAAAAGCTTTACCGACAATGATATCGTACTGCACTTTCTCATCCTTGATCTGCTTTCCGGGGAAAATTTTCTGTCTGCGGAAGAAATCACGGACCGGTTACTGACCGATTACGAATCTCTCTTTGATATACAGACGGTACGCAGAAAATGCAACGCATACGCAAAAGAAGGTCTTCTTAATAAAACAAAAACCGGAAAATCCGTCGTTTTCTCTCTGGATCTTACGCTCGCCCTGTGGGTAACATCCAACACATCCTTACTGGATGCCCTTTCGTTCTATCAGATGGCAGGCGTCTTTGGTATTATTGGAAACTATCTGTCTTCTGGGTCAGATTCTAACAACAGAACCTTTCGGGTAAAACACAGCTTTTTCGTACATACCTTAGAAGATGAAATCCTTTCTTCTATCCTGCATTCCATGCGGGAACATAAGTCCGTAACGCTTGCCATCAAAAGTTCCAAACGGGACACGGCATATACGGTTGTCTGCATCCCATTGCTGATTATGATCAGTACCAGAAGCGGACGCCGTTTTCTCTGCGGTTATACGACGGCACGCAAGCGGTTTACCTGCTACCGTCTGGATACGATCAAACGCGTTACTCCTTTGGAACAGAAACCGGAATACGATTTTCTCCTTGAAAAATTAAACCAAAACCGCAGGAAACTCTGGGGCGTCTCTTTTCAAAGCACAAACCAAACCCATGTCAACCGTCTTACCATGACGTTACGGATATACGAACCGCACGAACGCCATATAATAGATCGTTTAAAAAGAGAAGGAAGGGGCGGAACCGTTACAAAAACAGGCAAACATGTCTATACCTATGAAAAAGAAGCGTTTGACTGTAATGAGATGCTTCCATGGATCCGCACATTTATCGGAAGAATTCTCTCACTGAAATGTACGGACAAATCCGTGGAACAGCGTTTTTACCGGGATTTACAGGAAATGTACCAGATGTATCGGATTACGGAAAACAACCCGAAAACCGTACATTCCGGCAACAATAGATCCTGACGGATCCGGCAAAGAAGTCTCAAACATTTTAGCACTTATGACATCTGCAAACGCTGCATACGCTATGCCAGAAGAAAGGAAGCCATGCCATATGGAACTGTTTTCAGAACGCTACAGCTGCTATTATCATATACTGCGGCATCTGTTATGTACAAAACATCCCTTAACCTTAAACGAAATCTGCGACAGGGTCTCAAACGAAGGCTTTGAGGAAAGTCTGCTTTCGATCATACCCAACCTAAACAGCGGCGCTTGGAATGTATTTGCAAAAAAAGGGGACCTCTATCTTTCCAGAATTTCCCCGCATTTTGTCACGCCTCTTTCGAATCTTGAAAAATCCTATCTGAAAGCTCTGTTGCAGGATGCGCGCATCGGTTTATTTTTAGACCAGAACCAGAAAGACGCTTTAGACGGTATGCTCTCTTCGGTCACTCCGCTCTGGGAAGAGAAACAACTCTATTATTACGACCGTTTTGCCGACGGCGATCCTTATCAGGACGAAACCTATCGCAAAAACTTTCATACGATTCTTTCGGCACAAAAAAACAGGGCGTACCTGAATATCGACTACGATTCTCCAAAAGGAACCCGCATACACCATCACTATGTCCCCGCCCGATTGGAATACTCCGAAAAAAATGATAAATTTCGTCTTCTCGCCTTGAAGGAATCCGGACATGGAACCATGGAACTTCAAGTTTTAAATATTGACCGGATCCGGCAGATCTCCCACACACAAAAAACGCTTTCCTCTGCGGTAAACATCAATGAACTCATCAAACGTTCTTATTATAAAGAACCATTAACGCTTCGTATCGCAGACAAACGCAACGCCTTAGAACGCGCCATGCTGCATTTTGCCAATTATGAAAAAAACACCGTAAAAATAGATGAGAACACGTATGAATGCCTCATCTACTATAATCAAAGTATGGAAACAGAATTACTGATTGAAGTGATGTCGTTTGGTCCCATGCTTACCGTAACCGGAAACGAGAGATTCTTAAAAGCCTTAAAAGAACGACTGAAAAAACAGATTTCGCTCCCTTCTGTTTCAGATTCATAAGGGGGTACCTGCCAACAGCAGATCCCCCCTGTAAAATCATTTACTTAAAAAACTTAAAAATCTACCTCTGTGTCATAATAGCAGCACTTTAAGATTTTTTCCATTTCTTCCTGGCTTGGCTGACGCGGATTGGATCCTGTGCAGGCATCCAAAATAGCGTTTGCCGCAATCTCCGGCAGTCTCTCTAAGAATACTTCTTCCGGCACAAAGCCTTGCTCTGCGGGATAACTGTCCGGTCCGTACTGTTTGATGCAGTGCGGGATATTCAGATCGTCGTTCATCTTGCGCAGATATGCGATCAGAAGTTCTACTTTCTCGTCCGCCGTTTCGCCTCCTAAGCCCATAAAATCCGCAATATCACAATAACGTTTCTTCGCCGTTTCATCCTTTGCATTGTATGCGATAACTTTCGGCAGATACATTGCGTTTGCCGCGCCGTGGATAATATGAGCGCCGTAGTCTGCAAACGCAGCGCCGGTCTTATGCGCCATAGAATGTACGATTCCAAGAAGCGCATTGGAAAACGCCATTCCGGCAAGACACTGCGCATTGTGCATGGAATCTCTTTTTGCCATATCTCCGTTGTAAGAATCCACCAAATCTCTCTGAATCATTTGAATGGCATGGAGCGCAAGCGGATCCGTAAAATCACAGTTTGCCGTAGAAACATATGCCTCCACTGCATGTGTCATAGCGTCCATTCCGGTATGCGCTACCAGTTTCTGCGGCATCGTTTCCGCTAAATCCGGATCCACGATCGCCACGTCCGGCGTAATTTCAAAATCCGCGATCGGATATTTGATCCCTTTCTGATAATCGGTAATAATAGAAAAAGCCGTCACTTCGGTTGCCGTTCCGGATGTAGAAGAAATCGCACAGAAACGCGCTTTCTTCCTTAAACTCGGAATACCGAAGACTTTGCACATATCTTCAAACGTAATATCCGGATACTCGTATTTGATCCACATGGCTTTTGCCGCGTCGATCGGAGAACCTCCGCCCATTGCAATAATCCAGTCCGGCTCAAATGCCAACATGGCTTCTGCGCCCTTCATTACGGTCTCTACGGAAGGATCCGGCTCAATGCCTTCAAACAATTCCACTTCCATACCCGCTTCTTTTAAATATTCAATTGCACGGTCCAAAAATCCAAACCGTTTCATGGAGCCGCCGCCGACACAGATCATCGCTTTTTTTCCCTGAAAAGACTTCAGCGCCTCCAATGCCCCCTTGCCGTGATAGAGATCACGGGGTAACGTAAATCTTGCCATTTTCAACTACCTCCTTATAATATATGTATATTTAAACAGCAGAGTCAAAAGACTGCCTGACCCTGCTGCTATTATACTAAGATTTTACAGAAAATGGAACACTTTTTCCCCGGGATTATTTCTTTTGTTTCCTTTTCCATTCATATTCATTACCGTCTTTCTTCGCTCCACTCTAAGAAATCTCCCGTCGCGGCATCGATTTCAAACTCATATTCTCTCTGTTCATAGATAATATCGCCTTCGTATTTATATCTGCCGTCGTCATATTCCATCTCAATTTTCAGATCTGCTTTGGATGCCCCCGGAACACGGTCAAGCACCAGCTTTACGGCTTCCTCCATCGTAAGCTGCGCTGCGGTGTCGGTATCCTGCGTTTGCGTCTCTTGTGTCTGCTGCTTTGCATCCGGCATCTTTTCCTGTTCCTGTAAATCCTCAAAAGACCCGTTATGATCAAAAGAATCCTTATCGGCCTTCTCAAGATTCTGAACAGCTTCATGATCCACACTTAAAATGTCTCCGTCGACTGACCGTATTTCGTATTTATATTCCGTCTGCTCAGCGGTAAACTCTACGTCATACACCTCTTCCCCGTCTTCTTTATCTCTGGAAATATGCAGGCGCGTCACATCTTCTTCCGTAAATCCTGCGTCACTGAAAGCAATCTCTTGCGCCCTTTCCTTTCCGATATCCGAAGTACCGCCGCAGCCTGCCAGAAATCCGGCAAAGGCAATCCATACAGTCAGTTTCAATAATAATTTCTGCATCTGGTTTTTTCTCCTTCCTATTTACACATATGAAAATTTACATATGAAAACAACACGCTGGCTTTTGTAAGCTTCCTTCCTATGGCAGCAAAAGAAATTACAGCGTCAAATCCTCTGACACATCGATCTGGCACATTTTCATTGTCTCAAGCGCCGCTTTGTGCGACCGGGGCGTAACGCCCGCACAACCTGCCGCATCTACACGAATAACCGCGTTCGGAAAAAACGCTTTCAGCAAAAGTGCGTTGGAAACCACACAGATATCGGTACACAGACCGACCAGTTCCATTTCCGTATCCGCTCCGTTTCCGATCTCCCGCAGCTGCTTCACCAGCTTTTTGGCTCCGAATGTCTTCTTTTCAAGCAGTTTATATGATTTCCCCGCCAATGCCTGATACACTTTTTCATGCAGCAGCCATCCATGCGTCATTTTAATACAATGGGGAACCGGAAGTTTCTTCCCTTCTTCTGTCTCCATATAATCCCCTCCATGCGTATCCAGCGTAACAAAAATCTGACCGTCAAAATTTTTAATCTTAAACGCCACATAATCGACAATGCTCTCCGCCTCTTTTGTGCCAAGCGCTCCGTCGATAAAGTCATTCTGCATATCCACAACGATTAATATTTTTTTCATTTTTATATCCATTCCTTTCGCGCTGCTCAAGGCACAAAACGTCATGAAAAACGTTGGCTTGTCGCAGTTTTCTTTTTATAATAGTTTCCATAGGGATATTCAGTATACTACAAATCACGAGGAGGTGAGTGGGCTGTCCGAACTATCGGATGACCGTATTTTTATATGTGTAGAATGCTTTTTCAAGCACAAATAAGTGTGCCTTGAGCACGTAACCTTATCTTTGTTAAAACATCTCTCGTTTTAATCCTAAGCATTCAGTCAATGCTGCTTACTCCCTATAATTCTATCGAACCTCTGGTTCCGAAAGGATCCCTATGGCTTTAAAAATTGTATACCAAATCTGTTGTGGTATTGATGTTCACAAGACTTTTGTCGTTGCCTGCATCGCTTCCACCAACAAACAAGGTGTTACCACCTACAAGCGCCATCGTTTCTCAACCTTTACACAAGGGTTGAAGGAATTGTTACAATGGCTGCTTGACAATCACTGCAAGGATGTTTGTATGGAATCTACTGGTAAATACTGGATTCCTGTCTACAATGTTTTGGAAAACGATTGTACGATTGTCCTTGCTCATCCCAAATACGTTAAGGCTATCCGTGGAAAGAAAACTGACAAGAAAGATGCGAAATGGATTGCTGACCTGTTTAAGCATGACCTTGTTGCCGGTAGCTTTATGCCTCCTGCTGATATCAGACAGCTTCGTGACCTTATGCGCTATCGCTACAAACTAACCTGCTTTATGTCCAGTGAGAAGAACCGTTTCCAAAACTGTCTCACGGTTTCCAACATTCAATTGGCTTCCGTTGTTTCGGACACTTTTGGTAAAAGTTCTCAAAGAATTCTGGATAAGATTCTTGAAAATCCCCATGACACTTCTTTTGATATTGAATCTTTAATTCATGGCTCTATGAAGAAAAAACTTCCTGAATTAGAGCTCGCCATCGATGGATTTATTACCCCGGAACAGGATGGTAAATTAAAGATTATCAAAAAACATTTTGAAGATTTGGAATCCCGGAAAGCAGAGCTAGAAGAACTGATTCTTGCGCTCGCCAGTCCCTATCAGCAAGAACTCGACCTAATCCTAACCGCTCCATCATTCAAAAATACATTTACCGCTATCGGCATCATTTCCGAAATCGGTGTGAATATGGAGGCTTTTCCTTCGGCGAAACACTTATGCTCATGGGCTGGTCTTACTCCGACCAACAATGAAAGTGCAGGGAAGAAAAAATCTGTCCGGGTTTCCAAAGCCGGATGCTATATCAAACCACTTCTGGTTCAATGCGCCAACTCGGTGGTTAAAAGTGAAAAGCATCCAGAAATCCGTAACCGCTATCTTCGTTTGAGAAAACGGCGCGGTCACAAGAAAGCAATCATTGCAATAGCAAGAATGCTTCTAACAGCATTATACAACATGCTGAAAAATAAGGAACCCTATAATTCTGAACTTTACCGAAAAAGTGATATTCTTCCTGTCAATCGTGAAATCACGGTTGAGCAGGCTATCTTAATGGCACAGTTTCAGGGATATAAAATCAAGTCAGCTACTGAATAAACCTTAACTTTGCTACATATTCAATTTTCAATCGACCATCAACAGATGGTTTGTTTGCTATGCCCTTATGGGAATGGGTTATCTCTACTATCCTTTTTCAACCTTCACCACCTGTTCATTAATTTTTCCCTTATATTTTACAGAAGTGAAAGTTCTGCTTAAACGATGTGAAATTTCCATACATAAGAAACTGTACTTCTTATTTTAGGAAAAATTATCTCTTGCTTTTCTCAATAACACTTTTTCTATAATTGTATTATTCGTTTTGACGCATTATAATATCAGTTATGAAGGAGGTTATTTCAATGTTTGATTACATGAATGTAAAAGAAGCGGCTGAAAAATGGGGATTGTCCGAACGGAGGATACAGGTATTATGCGCTACAAACCGAATCCCCGATGTAATGCGAATCAGCAATGTGTGGCTGATTCCAAAGACTGCATCAAAGCCTATAGACGGGCGTTTTAAAAAAAGAGATAAGGAGGAATCAGACAATGAGTAAGATTTTATTGGTTGAAGATGATATGGAAATCAGTACCATGCTAAAGAATTTTTTGCACACAGAAAAATTTGAGGTAATTACAGCGTATGATGGCAAAAATGCCCTCGACAGGTTCTTTTCGGATAGTTTCAGTCTGGTTTTGCTTGATTTGATGATTCCTCAAATAAGCGGAATTGAAGTCATGGAAAAAATCAGAGAAAACAGCACTGTCCCGATTATTATTATATCGGCAAAAGATACCGATTCTGATAAAACGCTTGGTTTAGGTTTGGGAGCAGATGATTATATAACGAAACCGTTTTCTGTCACAGAAGTATTGGCAAGGATAAAAGCAAATATCCGAAGAACTACACAGTATGCTGCAAGTGCAACAGAACAGCAGCCAATACTTCAAACGGGAAACCTTGTCATGCATCTGAATGAGTATTCTGTAACAAAAAACGGCTGTAAAATAGAGCTTACATCAAAAGAATTTGAAATTTTAAAGCTGTTATTGCAGAATCCAAAGAAAGTATATACGAAAGAACAGATTTACTCCCTTGTCTGGAATGATACCTATTATGGTGATGAAAATGCCGTCAATGTCCATATCAGCAGATTGAGGAATAAAATAGAGGATAATCCCCGTGAACCGCAGTATGTGATTACGGTATGGGGAATCGGATACAAATTGGGGGAGTGAAAGGATGAGCGATAAAACAATCATATTCTTTTTGGCAGTTGTTGTCTGCTTATTATTCCTTGTGGTTTTATACCAGCGTTTTATTTTTGGCAGGGGAATACAGGCAAAGATAAAACGGATGAATAAAAAGTTGGAGGAAATTTTAGAAACTGGTAGCGACGAGAAAGTAATGGTATTTACGGACAACCCTGTTTTGATGGAATTAGGGGGACAAATCAACCGCCTGCTGATAGACCGACAGAAAATAAGGGCAGATTTTAAAAGGGAAGAAATTTCTTCTAAAAAGATGCTGGCGAATATCTCCCATGACATAAAAACACCGCTAACGGTCATATTGGGTTATCTGGAAATTATGAGCTTGAACCATGCAGATAATGAGATGTTGAAAAAAGTAGAAACAAAAGCGAATCAAGTTATGAACCTTATCAATCAGTTTTTTACATTAGCAAAACTGGAATCTGGCGATACAAATATAAATCTTGGCAAAGTCAATATCAACGAGATATGCAGGGAGAATGTTTTGGAGTTTTACGATATTTTATTGCAGAAAGATTTTGATGTTGATTTGTTTATTCCAGAAACAGCTATTTTTGTGCAGGGGGAGAAAGAAGCCCTGCAAAGAATTTTATACAATTTATTGTCAAATGTAATACGCTATGGCTCCGACGGCAAATATTTAGGAGTTTTTTTGCGTCAAGACAAGGGTAATGTATATATTGATGTGGTTGATAAAGGGAAAGGGATTGAACAGGAATTTGCATCGAATGTGTTTGACAGGCTTTATACAATGGAAGATTCCAGAAACAGGGAAATACAAGGGAACGGATTAGGTTTAACGATTGCTAAGAACCTTGCAAAGCAGTTAGAGGGCGATATATTTTTAAACAGCATACCGAATGTCAAAACAACTTTTACAGTAAGCCTCAAAAAAATAACTTATTAAATTCCCTGCGAAAGAAATTCGTAAGAATTAGTCAAGAGTTTTGAAAATCTATATCGCTATAATGATATTCATAAAACACCTTTGGGCGTATTGCTATGTCCGAAAAAGGCGTTACTAAGGAAACACCCTACGGGTATCCCTCTATGCCAAAAAGCTGGCAACATTAAGGAAAGGAGGCAAAAAATGTCTTATATTTTGCAAACAAGCCATCTAAGCAAAACGATAGATGGGAAACAGTTAGTTACAGATGTGAATATCCATGTAAAGAAAGGTGAGGTATATGGATTTTTAGGACCGAATGGGGCAGGAAAAACCACGGTGATGAAGATGCTTACAAATCTATGGAAACCGACAAGCGGCACGGTTGCGCTGTTCGGGAAAGCATTGGAAAAAAACTCTTACGAGGTGCTGAAGCGTATGGGAAGCATCATTGAATTTCCTACATTTTATGACCATATGAGCGGAAAGGACAACTTACAGCTTCATTGTGAGTATATGGGATATTATAACAAAGGCAGCGTGGAGGAAGCACTCGGGATGCTTGGGCTTTCGGATGCGGCGGATAAGCCTGCGGGCAGCTATTCTTTAGGAATGAAGCAGCGTCTGGGGATTGCCCGTGCCATATTGTGCAAGCCAGAGTTAGTTATCCTTGACGAGCCGACAAATGGTTTAGACCCCGCAGGAATGAAGCAAATCAGAGATTTGTTTCGGATGCTATGTACCGAGTATGGAATGACGTTTATGATATCCAGTCATCTTCTCCCAGAAATAGAAAGTATTGCCGATACGGTTGGCGTTATCCATCATGGAAAGATGATGAAAGAAATATCCATGAAAGAAATTGCGGAAACAAATACGGCGTATATCGAGCTTGCCGTAGAGGATACAAAGAAAGCGGCGTATGTTTTAGCTGAAAAAATGCAGTTAAGTAATTTTAAAATCGTAAACGATTCGGGGATTCGTATTTATGAGCAGGGTGTCACCACACAAAAGATTTCGAGGGAATTGATGGCAAATGATGTAGAGATTGCTTCCATCAGCCAACATACCGAAACATTGGAGGACTATTTCTTAAAAATTACATCGGAGGTGGGAAAATCATGTTAAAGCTTGTCAGACTTGAATGGAAAAAGAATAATATCGGGAAATATATCAAAGGCGTAATCATTATGGCGGCTCTGCTTGGCTTATTTGTTTTTGCGTTAGCGTTTTTGGGTATTGCCAACGACCCCGACGGAACACTGGATGCTGCGCCTGGGACAGATGTAATCTCCGCTCCCATTGAATTATTTACCAGCATGGCTTTTCTTATTTACACCAGTGTAATGTTAGCGACCTTTATTGTAAGCGCATACAAAAACAAGACCATGAATCTGATGTTTTCCTACCCTATTAAGCGGCAGAAAATCTTAGCTTCCCAAATGATTGCGGTCTGGACTTTTAATTTTGCCGCACTCATTTTAACAAAACTGGCAATTTATATGTGTGTGTTCTTTGGGGCAAAATTTATGCAGTCATCCTTTGTCGTTGATTTTTCAATAGGCAGTCTGTCATTTTATATACAACTGATACTAAAATCAGGGGTAATCGTCAGCATGAGCTTTATTGCCTTGTTTGTCGGGATGGCTTTAAAATCTTCAAAGGCAACGATTGTCACTTCATTTTTGTTGATTTTTCTCACGCAGGCGAACATTGGCGATTTCACAATGGCAGGCAACGCAGTATTTCCTATTATTTTGACGGCTATTTCTTTGCTTTTTGCCGCTTTGTCAATCATAAATGTGGAAAGCAAAGATTTAATGTAGGAGGCGGGGTTATGAATGTGAAAAAAATACTGTTAGCGGGGATTTTAGTGATAGCTTTTGGCATATGCGGATGTGGAAACAAGGAAAAAATAGATTCTAACGAGGAATTTTCGGCGGAAGGCATTTCAGAAATTGTATTGGATATTTCCTCTTGGAATTTAAAAGTGATGGCTTCCAGTGATGACAAAGTACACATAGCCTGCGAGGGAAAAGTCGAAAATGACCGTGATATGCAGGTTGTGCAGAAAGATGGAAAACTAATGGTACAGCAGGATGATGATACGGACAAAAATCTGGCGGAGCAATTTTCGTTTGGTGAAGCAGGGAAGATAATACTGTATATTCCTAAAGATAATGCTGTTTCATTATCCATGAACAATGGTTCGGGAGAGATGGAGTTGGAAGCGGTCAGCATTTCCGCTTTGTCCTTGAACAACCAGTCTGGCTATGTAACGATGTCTGATTTCATAGCTGAAAGCGTAAAAATAAAATCTCTTTCAGGCGATATTAAAATAACAGATGCTTCATGTACGGATTCTAATATCAATACAGAATCTGCATATGTTACTATGAAAAATGCAGTTATTGGAAAGGCTGCTGTTTCGACAGATTCTGGCGAAGTGAATATAAGCAACATAAACAGCTATGATTCCCTATCTGTAGAAACGGGTTCGGGAGATATAACATTGTCCCATGAAACGATGCCAGATAATTTATCCTGCCATATATCCAGTGGTTCGGACGATGTAACCGTACAGCTTAAAAATGCGGAATTCAGTACCGATACGGACGGATGCAAGGATGGGAGCATCGGAAAGGGCGAAAACAGTTTATCTATCATGAGCAACAGCGGAACAGTAATTGTAAAATAGTTTTGGAGTGTAGAAAGATATGGAACGGTATCAACTCCACCGAAACTCCACAATTATGTGTTATCCTTTTTATGGAGGTGTTTCTATTGTCAAAGACGATTTTAATTATAGAGGACGAGCAGGCTATCCAGAACATTATTAAGGCATTTTTGGAAGATGCAGGATATAAGACAATATTGGCAGAAGACGGCATGGACGGTATCGAAAAATTTCAGACATATCATCCAGATTTAGTGCTGCTTGACTTAATGCTGCCGAAGATGGACGGTTTTGCTGTCTGCGAGCAGATACGGAAAGAAAGCGACACGCCTATCATTATGTTGACCGCATTGGATGATGAGGACAGTCAGATGAAAGGCTTTGATTTGGTGGCAGATGACTATGTCACAAAGCCCTTTTCCATGCCGCTTGTTGTGCGGAGAATTGAAGCAGTCCTAAGAAGAACAGACAGAAAAAATGAAACATCTACGGTTATCCACTATAAAGATATTTGCCTAAATGCAGAAAGCTACGAGGTATCCGTTGGAGAAACAGGCATAATACTTACTACCCGTGAGTTTGAAATTTTAAAATTGTTTTTGGAAAATCAAGGGCGTGTATTTACACGGGATAATCTGCTGAACAGTATATGGGGATATGATTATTTTGGCGATGAAAAGATTGTAAATACCCATATCAAAAATATCCGCAGGAAATTAGGCGTGGATTACATAGAAACCATAAGAGGGGTGGGATATAAAATTGAGAAAGAAAATTAAAGAAAGTATCGGGGCAAAGACATTTTTGACTATGTTCCTATTGCTGACCGTATGTTGCATCCTTATTTATGGAATGGTCATGGTCTTTCTTCCGAAAAATTATCAAGTGGAGCTTCAAAACCAGTTTACGACGGATTTATATAAGCTGACCGAAAGTCTTGAAAAAAGTGGATGGGAAGATATATCGCAGGATATCCTCGCATTTTCTATACGGAACAATGCGTTTGTGCGGATTGAGGACGAAGCGGGAAATGAAATGCTTGCCGTTAATATTAGCAACGACGAAAAAAAGAATCATGCTGCCAAGACATTGAGCAGTTCTGGCAGTTTCACATATAAAGAAAAAAACTACCGCCTGCTTGCAACGGCGAGCCTTATTGCGGTAGCACAATCCTATGATATTCTGGTAAAGCTTATCCCGTTTATCGCAGGAATGATATTGATGATTTCCGTTATTGCCGCATATGTCTGCTCCCGTTATTTTTCAAAGCCGTTGATTGATATATGCGGCGTGGCAAAACGGATGACACGGCTTGACATGACTTGGAAATGCGATGAATCCAGAAGTGATGAAATCGGGCAGCTTGCGGGAAGTCTGAATGAAATGTCCGCACAGCTCTCCGAGGCTCTTGAAAGTCTGCAAAGTGCCAACGAACAGTTACAATCGGATATTGAAAAGCAACGCAGGCAGGAAAGACAACGGATAGATTTTTTTACTTCCGTTTCCCATGAATTGAAAACGCCGATTACTATTATCAAAGGTGAATTAGAGGGCATGATATATAAGGTTGGCGAGTATAAAGACAGGGACGCTTATCTGAAACACGCCTTAAAGACTGCCACAGATATGGAAATACTCGTAAAGGATATTCTTTCTGCGGCGAGAATGGGCGGTTCAGATTTTCAGCTTTTGCGTGAAAAAGTGGATATGACCAGTCTGGTAGAGAGGTGTTGCAGAAAGGTCAAGGGCATTGCCGAAGATAAGAAAATAAAGATGCTCTCCCACCTACAGCAAAATGTTTTTTATCATGGTGACGAGCGGCTTTTACAGCAGGCTGTTTCTAATATTATAAATAATGCGGTCATCTATTCTCCAGAGCAGGCAGAGGTAGAGGTAGAATTATCGGATGCCATGCTGACCGTCCATAATACGGGCGTCCACATTAAGGATGAAGATTTGGAACAGCTATTTATTCCCTTTTTTCGTGTAGATAAATCACGCAACCGCAATACGGGAGGGAGCGGCTTAGGTCTGTATATTGTCAAGACGATTTTCGACCACCACCGCATTTCATACAAACTGGGAAACACAGAAAACGGTGTGAAGTTTACAGTCGGTTTTTAAAACAAATCAACATAATTGTAAGGCAGATTGGCAATGATGCCGTCTGCCTTTTTCTTTGCACTAAAACGGCAACTCCACCTAAAATACTTCTCAACTCCACCCAGACTCCACCTTTTTTTCATATTCTTATGATGCTTCAGATAAGAAAAGGAGCGGCAAAGGAGGTGAAAAGGCAGGTAGTATAAAAAAGAATTAGTCTTACTGAAAAACGAGATGAATAAAAGTCCTGCGGGCGTACTTATATGAGACAGGACAAAAAGGAGGAAACATGGATTTACTGAAACGAGTGTGCCTATACTTAGTGCGAAAGAAAGGAAAAACGGCTACACTTCTCGCATTTTTACTGGTTATGGCAACGCTGGTGCTGACTTGCTTTTCTATCCAGTCGGCAACAATAACTGCAAACACAAATATCAAAAAAGCCTTGTTGGGATACTTTACCATTAATGCAAAGCACTTGGATACGGGTATTACAGAGAGTGTGCGAAATCAGATACTTTCCATAGACGGACTGAGCGGAAATTATATCCTGCGTTCTTATTACTATGCCAATTATTATGATACAGACGGAAAACGTTTGGAAATCAGCACGGAGGGAGCAGCTTGGACACCCGCAGAGTATGAAAACGCAGGAAAGATTGTCGCAAGCTCCAACTCAGAAAATGACAGTTATTTTACCGAGGGCGGTTTTATGCTGACGGAGGGAAAAGCCATTACATCTGAAAATGGAAATGCAGTATTGATACATGAAAAGTTTGCCGAAAGAAATGGGCTTACCATAGGCGACACCATACAGCTTTCTGATGTAACAGATAAAAACCGTGTCACAGATGTAACGGTTGCAGGAATCTTCACAAGCACAAAAGAGCAGGATGCCATCGGGACTGCACCATCCTGCGATTTATATGACAATATTGTCTTTACCGACCTTGCCACCGCTTCTTATCTGCTTTATGGAACAGAGGACGAAACCAATATACAGTTTGGGGATTTTCATGTAAATGACCCAGAGGAACTTGACCACATTATGGAGCAGGTGCAGGAAATCAATGGTGTGGATTGGAATAGCTGTACGCTGACCTGCTATGATAAAGACTATCAAAATGCAAAGAAATCTCTGGAGGGATTGCAAAATATTGTCTTTATTGCTATCACAGTTGTGTCTGCTATCTGTTTTTTAGTGCTTGCCCTGTTTATGACCTTGCGATTGCGTAGCCGTATCCACGAAACAGGCATTTACCTTGCAATGGGAATTTCAAAGGGGGCGGTACTGTTACAGTATTTGCTTGAGGTATTTATCGTAGCTGCCATCGCCTTGCTTCTCTCTTACGGTGCAAGTGCAGCCATTTCTAACCAGATTGGAAGCAGGCTGCTTTCGCAGGTTACAGCGGAAACCTATGAAACGGTGGATTTGACGCAGAACGCAGAAACAGCCAAACAGCCTACGGAAGATTTAGGTCTTTCAGAGATTATAGTGGAGATTTCCGCAACGGATTATGTGATTGTATGGGCATTTGGATTGATGATTTGTCTGGTATCTACCGCACTTGCCGCATATCCGATTATGAAAATGAAACCCAAAAACATTTTATCACAAATGAGTTAGGAGGCACGAAATGAATTTAGGGACAAGAGCTATTTTATATACAGCCCGAAAATGGAGAAAGACACTGCTTCTATTCTGCCTGCTTTTATCCATTACAACACTGGTGCTGTCGGGGCTTGCCATTTCAGATGCACAGGAGGAACAGGCAGAGGAATTAAGGGGAACTACTGGTACAAGTTTTACCGTTAGCCGCAATACTGCGACAGGTGGCTGGGGCAATGGTGGGAACGGTTCGTATAGTACGCAGGAATATCTTACTTCCGACATGATGGAAAAGATGGTTGCTGTAGATGGAATTGAAGGATACAATGCTTCTATCCGAACGATATTGTGCCTGTCTGATGTAAATGGACAATGGTTAGAGCAATTAGAGCCTACAGGTCATTCGATGGTGGATTGTCAATTTTATTCTTATAGTTGTATCAACTCAGAATATCATTCACTGTTTTTGTCGGGTGCTTTGGAAATGTGCGATGGAGAAATGCTTGACCTCTCTTTTGATAATGGAATTATTATCAGCAAGGAGATTGCAGATAAACATGGACTTCATGTTGGCGACACTATTCAAGCAGTCAATGACCCATTTTCAAATGACAAGACAAAAGAGTTAAAGATTGTAGGGTTGTTTGAAGTTGTAGCTGATAAGACAGATGAACGGAACAATTACAATGAAGCATCTTATTACGATTATGCGAATAATGCCTTTGTCAGTGAAACAACGATGAAAGCCTTGTTAGAAAATTATGAGGATGTTGGATATGCTTCAGCAGATTTCTTTGTGAATGACCCAGAGCAGCTTGAAGGGATTATTCAGCAAGTACAAAAAATAACCTCTATCAACTGGGACAATTTTATAATCACAGCAAATGATGAGGTGTATGAGCGTGTTTCTAGCTCTATCTCTGATACAGGTACATTGGTTACCACACTAATAGTTTTAATAACGGTTGTGAGTATGGTGTTGATTATTCTGATTTTGTCAATGTCCATACGCAGTAGAATAAAGGAAATGGGCATCTTGCTTGCGGTTGGCATTGCAAAACCTTCTGTTATATTGCAGTACACAATCGAAACTTTATTGATTGCGGTTATTGCATTTCCATTTGCCTATCTGTCGAGCAAGCAGGTTGCAGGAATGTTTGGCACTCTGTTTGAAAAGACAGCAGAGAATGTAATCGTTACACCACAGCATTTTGTCCTGGTAGTAATTTTAGGAGCTATCCTGTTGATTATTGCGGTATTGATATCCTGCATCCCTGCTATGCGACTGAAACCGAAAGAAATCCTGTCACAGATGGAGTGATTTTTAATATCGTACAACAGCAAGAACAAAAAGAAATGAGGTAGTCAATATGAATATTATGGAGCTTAAAAATGTTGGATATGCCTATGAAAATAAAAGAAAGGTATTAAAGGCTATAAACCTGTCACTCGAAGAGGGTAAAATGTATGCTATTCTTGGCTCGTCTGGATGCGGAAAGACAACGCTCCTTTCCCTTATGGGCGGCTTAGACAGCCCATCTAACGGACAGATTTTCTATGACGGAAAGGATATTGAAAAAGCAGGGCTTTCCGCCCACCGCAAAAACAATGTGGCGTTCATTTTCCAAAGCTATAATCTGATTGATTATCTAACGCCGAAAGAAAATGTGGCGTTGACTTCTAAACTGCCGCCGCAGCCGATTTTGGAGCGTGTCGGACTAACCGAAGAAGAAAGCAGACGAAATGTTCGGAAGCTCTCTGGCGGACAACAGCAGCGTGTAGCGATTGCCCGTGCATTAGCGTCAGACGCAAAGGTTATCCTTGCGGACGAGCCGACAGGAAATCTCGATGAGGATACCGCAGCCGAAATAGCGAATATCTTAAAAGAATGTGCCCATCAGATGAACAAATGTGTTGTTATCGTTACCCATTCAAATGAATTGGCAAAGCAGGCGGATGAAGTTTTACAGCTTAACCGTGGGGAAATGAAAATGCTAGACAGGCTAAATCATTCTGGGAGGAAAGGAAAATGACCGTTGCTTATGAAAACCAGTTTGATTTGAAACATTATACGAAAGCAGATAGCAATGATATTGAACTTGCGTTGATTGGTATAGAAATAATGGAAGAAATACAACAAATGGCAAGGCGGCAGAATGTGCATTTTTCACTGGATGCAGATGATGGTTTTGGCTGCATAGTAAAAGGAAATAACTTCTGTTTAGAGCTTGGCTTGAAATCTTTAGCAGTGGTCTATTTGGAGGATTGAGCGGGAAAATATCATTGAGCAGACCATGAACGGACGCAGGGAAAAAGCAAGGCAGGGCGGATGGAATGGCGGTGTTGCAAAATACCTTAATCTGCAAGGAATAAAGAAGGTACCCCGCCAGAATGCCATACAGATGATTATATCTTAGAGGACGGGTAGCATGAGTGGATTATCAGTGAGGAACTCTGGCAGAAAGTCCATGCAAAGCGTTTAGCAACAGGAATCAAGCAGCCGCCAAGAATTGGTAAAGAAAGGTCGCATCTTCTGACGGGCGTTTTGAAATGTCCCCTTTGCAGCAGTTCAATGTATACGAATAAACACGCATGGACAAATAAAGACGGCACATATAAGGAAGTCTACTATTATATATGCGGAAGAAATAAGCAGGAGCTGGGGCGTCATTGTGACTACAAGGCATCTTTAAGGAAAATTGACATTGAGCCGCTTGTAGTAGAAGCGGTAAAAGAGCTTGTAAGCGATGCCTATTTTGCAAAAGAGATTGAAAAACGAATCGGAGTACAGACAGATACAAGCGTCGTAGACAAAGAACTTGCCAATTATGAAAACAAACTGAAAGAGGTGGATTTGAATAAGGCACGTCTGGAAAATGAGATTGACAATCTTCCTGTCTATGTACGATTCCGTGAAAGAAAAATCCATGATATGACATTAAGACTTGATGCTTTGTATGATACGATGGTGGAGCTGGAGGAATGCATTGAAGATGCGAAGCTGCGAAAAAGTTCTATTGAGATGGAAGCCATCACGCTTGATAATGTTTACAAAATCATGCAGAATTTTGGAAAGCTGTATGCTATAATGAGTGATGAGGAAAAGAAAAGCCTTATCACTTACCTTATTAAAGAAATTCAGATATATCCGAGTGGAGAATCGAAAATGCCGTTGAAGTCGATAGAGTTTAACTTTCCGATTTATATTGACGGCAAGGAAGTAAGGAAAGTTTTGTGGGAAAGGGGTAATACCGTTGAGACGTGCGTCCTTTTGGGTAGGAAATAGTAACACTGCTGAAACAGTCTATGCGTATGTGGATTATGAGCCAAAAGATAATGAATATCTGAAGGATGTCAAAGGTTGTGCAATCTATACGGAAATCAAAGAATGGATAAAGTCGGGTATGGGTTAAAGGTATCGTCATTGTGTGTGGCGCAGATAAAAGACAAATGTGGTCTTGAAAAACGTCTGAATTACAATATGGGCGAAAATAAAAGCCGTGTGCCGAAATGTCCTCCGGAGAAAGAAAAAGCAATTATGGCGGCATTTGAGCATTTTAATATGATATGAGATAGCAGGTATGGTGATATAAGTAAGGAGGAAACCCCCTTCAGGGATACCTTTATGCCATTCGGCAATAAGGAGGAAATACCGCGAGGGTATACCTCTATGCTCGAAAACACGGGCAGGAAAGGAGAAACAAGGAATGACCGAAACACAGAAAAACCTGAGACTCCGTCATCGCAGTATGCCGCATAGAGGTTCCAACCCGGTTCCTGCACATACCGGCTGAGCATAACTCCCATCTCGGTCTTTTCAGAAAACCGTCTGATGAGATGGTAAGTTACTCCGTCCATCTCTACATCAAGGCTCAGGTTCAAAAATGCGCTTCGGCACCCTTCGCACTGAAAGCCGGGAAATTCCCCGGCAACAGCGATTTCCACAGGATGATTTTCGATTTTCTTCAAGCGATACCTCCCATTCCATTCTCCACAGGATGTCCACGGTATTGCCCAATGCACAATAACGAGCCTCGCTGTTTTGAGCCTTTGTGGGAACAAATGTACTGCTTGCCAAGTAGGTGACACGCACTAAAATATGGAAAAGCACCAAGTGTCAGCGCAACTCATGCACATGCTATAATCGGAAAGGAACCAGACCGACAAGACATTGTTTGCCGCTGCCAATCTTGTTATGCCGGCATCACATTCCGTTTTAAGCTGGTATAAGCCAGCAAGATATAGATTGCGTAAATCAGGAAGAAAATCTCCAGCGAGATCGTCACAATGGACAAAGGACTGTTCATTCCCACCATCACCCCCGGCTCAGGCGCACTGGCCAGATGAAGGATCAAGGGCACACCGATCAGCACCGGAGGAACGGCAGGCAGGACGTAGTAAATGGCGAACTGGTTTCGCAGAGTCCTTGCCATCTCTCGCGGGTCCATGCCCAGCTTTTGCAGGAGTTGGAACTGCCGCCTGTACCGTTCTGTCTCGCTGAGCTGCTGGATGGTGAGGATGGCGGCGGCGGCCATGGTGAGGGCCAGGGCCAGGTAGAACAGGGGGAACGCGATGTCAGCGGTCCAGGCCGCCGCGTCTGACTTCTCCAGCGCTTTGGCACGGATGGTGTCATAGCTCCGCGTATGATCCTGTTCCCCCAGTTTGGAGTGGATTTCGTATAGGCCGTCGAACTGCTCTAGGGTCACCGACTGGGCCGTCTTCGCCGCATAGGCATAGTGATGCACCGGAAGGTCCTCCGCAATATCGTCCGGCACGACAAGAGTGAATTGTGTCCCATTGCTTGCGTTGTAGTCCTGCATCAGATGTTCTGTATACACCCTGCCGAGGGTCAGTTGGGCGCTCCCAACGGATAGGGGCTGGGGATAGTTTGCCAGATGCTCTTTTAAATAGGACCAGCAGTGGATCAGATATTCCCCCGGCTCCAGCTCCACCGGCGAATATCCTGCGATGGCCCGCAGCGCCGCATAGTCGCTGTACCGCAGCACCGGATCCCGCTCATAGTAACGAAAATAGTCCTTCTCATTTTCTTCCACATAGTCCAGAACCCGGCTGTCTCCAGTCTGGTAAACGCTGTAGTTTAGCGACTGTTCCACTGGGATATTCGCCCGGATGTAGCTGAAATAGTCCTGGCTGAGGGGTGTGCCGTCCTCACTGCCGAGATACAGATCAAAGCAGCCGCTCTCTGCCGCCCGGCTCTCGAAAAGTCCACGGAACATCATCCCTGCTCCCTCGGAGATGAGAGTGGCGGTGAAAATCAGGGAAATGATGGCCATGAGCATCCCCATAGTGGCCAGCTTGGCGGTGAGTGTGCGGAACACAAGCAGGTTTTGCCCCTGGTATTTCCGGCTGGGCCGTTTTTCAAAAAAGGCAGGAACACCGGAGGCAAAGCTAAGAAAGAAACCGAACAGGAACGCAGTCACGCACACCGCCCCAATGATGCCAAAGATGGACCCTCCCGCCATCAGCAGACAGGTTCCGGCCACACCCAGCACAATGGAGGCGAAAAAAATCCAACGGCGCATTTTACCCGTCTGGACGACCATGCCCTCGTTAACCTGATCAACATAGATCAGGTCGCGAATCTTCGCCCTGCGGATATATTTGCGGCTCCGGCGCAGGGCAAAGAGGTAGATCAAGGCAAAATAGGCCACCGTCAGCCCCAGCGCGGGGAGGGAGAATCCGAAAGTAAACTGGTAAGACAGACCGAACAGGGCGAATAAAATGGCCCGCAGCATCTGATAGAGCAGACTGCCCAGGGCTGCCCCCAGCACTAGGGCACAGCCGCCAACGACTAAGTTTTCCAAGAAGAACAGACGGGCCACCTGCTTGTTGGTCAGGCCGATGAGCAGATAAGTCCCCAGCTCCCGGCCACGGCGGGAGAGCATAAAACCCGTGACATAGCTCACCAGCCAGCCAAAGACGCATACCACCACAATGCTTGCCAGGACGAGGATCAGGCGCAGACTGGAGAGACTTTTGGAGAGGGTTTGAACCTCCTGAGAGAACACCAGGCCGTTGAAGGCGTACAGCAAGGCAACCGCCATGACTATGGTGACAAAGTAGACCAGATAATCCCTGGCCTGCCTCTGGGCGTTTCGGAGGGACAGCTTAGATAATGTCACTGACATCACCCCCTAACGCAGCAAGAACATCCAGAATTTCATGATAGAATACAGGCCGTCCTCGATCCCCCCGGAGCAGCTCGTTGAACACCCGTCCGTCCTTCAGGAACAGAACCCGTTTGGCATAGCTGGCGCTGTAGGCATCGTGAGTGACCATGAGGATGGTGGCCCCCATATCCCGGTTCATGGTAGTCATGATCTCCAGCAGGTTCTTGGAGGCTTTGGAATCTAACGCCCCAGTCGGTTCATCTGCCAACAGCAAAGACTGTCCCGCCACCATAGCCCGGGCGACAGCGGTGCGCTGTTTCTGTCCCCCGGACACTTGATAGGGAAACTTGGGCAGGATGTCGGTGATGCCCAGCTTCTGGGCGATATCCCGGACCCGGCTCTGGACCGTTCCAGGGTCCTGGTGATTCAGGGAGAGAGCCAGGCCGATGTTTTCCTCGATGGTGAGGGTGTCCAGCAGGTTAAAGTCCTGGAAGACAAAACCCAGCCGCTCCCGACGGAACTTGGCCAGTTCGGTTTCGGACAAGTCGGCTACACTCACCCCGTCCAGGAGAATCTTCCCAGCGCTGATGGTATCGATGGTGGAGATGCAGTTGAGCAGAGTGGTTTTTCCGCTTCCTGATGCACCCATAATGGCCAAGAACTCCCCGGCCTCCACATCGAAGCTTACTCGATCCAAGGCTTGCGTGACATTGTTTTTGCTTCCGTAATATTTTTCAATGTGTTGTATTTGCAGCATATCGTTTGCCTCCTTTGCTTATGGCTCTATAGTACACCAAAAGCGAAGGCCGTTGTATCGAAGTCATATTGATTTACCTTACAATTTTGTAAGGTTTTCCTTTGCGGGAAAAGTCAGCGTTACTGTAGTTCCAGCCCCCTCCTGTGAATCCATGCGCAGTTCCAATTTCAGGAAAACCGCCAGCTTCCTGCACAGATACAGACCTATGCCGGTAGAGCCGCCTCGAATCCGTCCGTTGCTGCCGGTAAAGCCACGCTCAAACACACGGGGAAGTTCATGCGCCGGGATACCGATGCCGTTGTCGTGAACAATCAGCTGGGTCTGTCTCCCAAGAGGCTTGGCTGAAAGGGTAATGACCGGTTCCGGTCCCCGATAGCGGGCAGCGTTTTGGAGCAGTTGGCCCAGAATAAAGACCGCCCATTTTTCGTCGGTATAGACGGCACAGTTCATATGTTTCATCTCTACCCGAATACCGTTTTGGATCAATAGGGAACGGTGGTTCTCAATCGCCTGAGCTGCGATTTTTTCAAGCTCTATCTGCCGGATCAGGCAGTCTTGCTCCGGGTTCTCCGCACGGGCGTAGAACAATGCCCGCTCTACATGAGCCTCGATCTGACTGAGTTCCGCTGTGAGCTTCCGGCGAGTGTCCCCGTCCAACTCCCGACAAATGAGGCGGGCGGCGGTGAGAGGGGCTTTGATCTCATGCACCCAGCGTTCCACATACTCCCGGTACTCCCTTTGGGATGCCTGAGCGTCAGATACCGCACCAGTCATATCGCGGCCAGCCAGGCGGGTCAGGTCAAAGAGCCGCCGTTCAAAAAGCCCTTTTGGCTGCGGAACGCACTCCGTAAACAGGTATTTACGGTCCAGACCATCCAGAATAGATTTCAATTCCAGCAGGCGGGCGCGCTGCTGAAAGAAATCAAACATATTTACCGTCAGGAAAACCAGCAGAAACACAATCAGCAAAATCACCAGAACTCCTGGCTGTGTTCCCGTGGCGAAAAGGAACAGCGTTGCCAGTCCGGCGCAAATCACTTGGAGTGCGATACGCTTCAGTCGGTCCGACAAAAATTCCCGCAGGGTCATAGTTGATACCCCATTCCTCGCCGGGTCTTGATGGCGTCCGGCAGACCGATCTCCGCCAGCTTTCCCCGCAGCCGGGTCATATTCACGCTGAGGGTGTTGTCATCAATGTAAATCTGGTTGTCCCACAGGGCGTCAATCAGATCGGCCCGAGAAACAATCTGTCCGGTATGAACCATCAGGCAAGCCAAAATTTGCAGTTCATTCCGGCTGAGTTCTATGGCTTTTCCACCGGACGACACAACCCCTTTTGTCAGGCTCAATCGCAGTTCACCGGCCTCCAGTAAATCAGCCTGTTCCGGTCCGCCGCCGCTCCGGCGCAGAACCGCCTTGATCCGGGCCAGCAGAACGGGAACACTGTATGGCTTGGTGATGTAGTCGTCCCCGCCCAGGCTCAGCGCCCGTACCTCGTCCGCACCAGCATCCCGGCTGGTGACAAAGATCACCGGCGCGGGGAGTGCTTTCCGCAGCGCTGCGCAGAGAGAGAAGCCGTCCTTCCCCGGAAGTCCAATATCCAAAAGGATAAGATTCGGGTGTTCCCGCGCTGCCTGCGCCGGTATATCTGTAAACTTTGTGATGACCAAAGTTGTATATCCCTCGTTTTCCAGAAGCAGCGCCAGCTCCTCCCGAATGGCCGGGTCATCCTCGATTATCATAATTTGGGGCATACCATTCCTCCCACTATTTTGCTTACAGTTTAGCACAGAGGGGGCAAATTATCAATTATGGACAGGAACAAAGCCATTAACATTTTTGAAAACCGCCCTGGATTATGACCAAATATGGAATAGCTTTGTCGGGGGTAACAGGGATGCTATGCCCTGCGGTGATGTCATTCTTTATGAGAGGCTGGCATTAAACAGCTTTTGATATGCAAAACGGGGGAAAAACTGCCATACAGTCCTTTCCCCCGTTTTATCATTTACTCTATCTCCCTGAATGTACCAGCCATTCTTATCCAGAATCTGCCTGGCCTTCCTCCCAGCGTCCTTATCATTCCCGCTGTCAACCAAATAGACATTATCCTTGTCCGCAACATAGACTCCTATCTTTGCCGGGCAGTTTATGTAATAGCATTTCTCACTGACTTGAACCAATTCATACATTTTTCGTTTCCTCCTTATTCTGCTGCTTCCTATTACTTCGGCAGAAAGCTGTTCCTGCTAAAGCGTTCTCTAAATTATACCTTAGAACTTCTCTATTTTTTACCCGATGGCACGAAACGACTATTTTCCGGGAATGAAAAGCATAAAACAACCATAGCACAAACAGCCTTTCAAACCTTTTAACGATTGCCTGCTATCGTTAAAAGGAGGTGCAAATTTTGAGG
>OFHN01000455.1_pt1 | contig 37048 bp, 31 predicted proteins | sample 1521321 | NCBI WGS metagenome assembly OFHN01 (sample SAMEA3504130, study PRJEB24116) | mouse gut metagenome | biome: mouse gut; feature: mouse-associated habitat; material: faeces | place: Denmark | collected 2011
GGGCGTCTCCTCCCAGGCCGTATACGGTTTCCGTGGGAAACGCCACCAGGCCGCCGCCCCGGATAATTTCCGCCGCCTGGCGAAGCCCGGCTTCTTCTTCCCGGCTCAGCCTTTCTCCGCCCTGTTTTATATGAAGACATTTCGTGTCCATAAGCGCCCCTCCCAAGGTTTTACGGTTACATTACATATTTCCGACAAGATTTATTATACCAAAATGAATATGCGCCCGCAACATTTATCCCCTGTTTTTCGGAAAATCCTCGCCCGGAACATCCCATATGGCCGCCAATCTTCAGATGATTCTGGCGCCAAAGGGCATCAGCGCCAGTTTTGCAATCTTAAAATGCTGCAGGCCGAAGGGAATGCCGATAATTGTCACGCATAAAACACATCCCATAACGGCGGATCCCACGGCCATGGGAATCCCCGTCAATATCAGCCAGAGTACATTCAGCAGCAGTGAACCCACCCCTCCGCCGTATTCCACTTCCTTTCCGAACGGAAAAAAGGACAGGCTGGCGAACTTGAAGCATTGGGTTCCCAGGGGAATCCCCACAATCGTAATGCACCAAAGCACCCCTGCCAGCAGCCATCCCGCTAAAAACCCCGCCGCAGATAAACCATAATAAATTACCAAGACAACCCATATTTCCTCCTCTCCCGCGCGAAGCCCGCGGCATTTCCCGACCCGGGACGCCGGCCTGCGCAAAACCGATTTCGTTATCGAAAAAAGGCCTTCATGAACCCGCTTCGTCCATAAAGGCCCTGCAAATTTATTCTATTATATAGCATTTCCGCTCCGAATACAACCACACTTTCCGCTCTGTTCCATGGGCTTTGCGGTTCTCCGGATTGCCGTTACGCCAAAATCCCTTCCGTCACCCCATTTTCCGCACAATCCGGTAATATGTCATGGAAGTCCGTTTATAGCAGATGCTGTACACCGCCGCAAACACCAGGCATCCCCCAAGGGTGCAGGCAATCAGCAGGCCGGTCTCAAAGAACCCGATGGCTCCCAGCAGCATATATACCATGCGCATACCCACTGCCGTATGGCACAGGGCACCCAAAAGGGGCAGTCCGAATACCATGCTGATCTGTTTCCGAATGGTACGGCGGATCTCTCTGTCCCCCATCCCCACCTTCTGCATGATCTCGAAGTTGTTCTGGTCCTCAAACCCTTCGGTAATCTGCTTGTAATACATAATAATCAGCAGGCAGATGAGGAAAATGGCTCCAAAAAAGATGCCGATGAACAGCAGCCCTCCATACATGCTCTCCTGGAACATCATATTTTCCCTGCGGTCGCGGTACTCGGCAAACCCCGGCAGCGCAGCGGCATATTGTTCGATTTCGAGCGAAAATTCGTCTATCATCTCATCTCTGCCGGATTCATCCCGTATGATACCTTCTTCCATGGAGCCTTCCCCCGCAGCCGTATCCAGCCAGAACCCATAATAATAGGATTCCTGTGTACTGCCGTCCACATGATAAACGGCGCTCACCCGCAAAAGTTCCTCCTGATTTGCCAGCACGATGATGTATTTCGAACCCATGACGTTATTGGCATGCTTATCGATAATGCTGCTCTCTGTAAGTTCTTTTTTGACCGTATACTCCGTGCCGTCAAAGGAGACAATCCCGCCGGCGAAATCAGGCCCGGAAGAGAACAGCAGGACCTCACCGGGCTGCAGGGTTTCCTCCGCATCCTCCAGACGGTTATATTCGTCCAGCGTCATCAGGGACATGTATACCCACCCCGCGCTATCATGGGGTTCTCCTTCCATGCAAAGCATGTTATCCCTTTTATATGCCCTGTCGCCTACATATTTGTAGTCAAGTTCTTCCTTCAGGACAATCCCGTTCCGTGCCGCAATCGCCTGCACTTCCTGCTTCAGCTGCCCTGCATCCGGCTTATCGACGCCGATGAAACTCAGTTCAAATCCCCTGCTGAACCCGGACGTAAGGATGGATTCCATCCCCAGATACACCGAAACCGTACACACCACCGTGATGATAACCATGGTGGAAAAAACACAGATATTGGACAGGCTCGCCGCGCTTTTCTTCATCCGGTACAGCATTCCCGACACCGTAATGAAGTTCTCCGGACGGTAGTAAAATCCCTTCTTTTTCTTCAAAAGCCGCAGAAACGCTATACTGCCCGAGGTAAAGAGGAGATACGTCCCCATCACAACCAGAAACACGGCCAGAAAGAAATCGGTAAAAATCCAATTGTTCAGCTGTGCCCGCAAAGCCATCCTGTACCCAAACACCATGGCCGCCAGCCCTGCCAGGCTCCAGAAGCCGATCCCTTTGGGCGCCTTCTCCCCGCTCCTGGAATCGCCCATCAGCTCCACCGGATTGGATTTCCCCACCTGAACCAGGTTGACGAAGAGATTCAGCCCCATCACAAAGGCGTAAAAAACCAATGTATTCACAACGGCTCCCGGTTTGATCATGAATGTCACATCCACCGGCATCCTGGCCAGGTTCAGCAAGAGAAGGAAAATCAGCCTGGAGAACAACAACCCCAGTATAACGGCGCCGACCATCACGATACAATAGATGATCAGGCTCTCCCAGAGCATCATGACGCCGATATGCTTTTTCTCCAATCCCAGAATGCTGTACAGCCCCAGCTCCCTTTTCCTTCTCTTGATCAGGAAGCTGTTGGTGTAGTAGAGAAAGGGCAGCATAATCAGCCCCAGAAGGACATATCCAATCTGTATCAGCACTACGGCATATGCGCCTTTGGGAAGCGTCCAAATGATATCGTTTTTCATGATCAGCCCGAATACAAAAAACGTAAACATGGCGAAGGTGCTGACCCCGATATACGGAAAGTAGACGGAACCGTTCTTTCGTATATTATTTGCCGCCATACGGGGCATCAGTGACAGTGACTTGCTCATTTGTGTACCTCCTCCCCATTCTCCGTGTGCAGAATCGTCAATGTATCCGATATTTTTCTGTACATCTCATCATCGCTCAGCCTGCCGCGGTAAATCTGATTGAACACGCAGCCGTCCTTGATGAAAAGCACCCTTCCCGCACGGCTTGCCGCCTGTATGGAATGGGTCACCATCAAAATGGTCTGGCCTTCTCTGTTCACTTGGGCGAATATCTTCAGCAGCTTGTCTGAGGCCTTGGAGTCCAGCGCTCCCGTGGGTTCGTCCGCCAGAACAATCTGTGGCTGCGTAATCAGCGCCCTGGCCACCGCCGCCCGCTGCTTCTGCCCGCCAGATACCTCATAGGGGTATTTTTCCAAAATCTGTACGATGTCCAGCTTTACCGCCAGGGGGTTGATGCGCTCCTCCATATCCCGCCAGTCCCGCCCTGCCAGCACCAAAGGCAGGAAAATATTGTCCTTCAGGGACAGCGTGTCCAGCAGATTGAAATCCTGGAATACAAATCCCAGATTATCCCGTCGGAAAGCACAGAGTTCCTTCTGTTTGATATCCGCCATATTCCTGCCCGCCAGAATCACCTGCCCGCCCGTGGGCTTATCCAGGGATGCCATAATATTCAGCAATGTAGTCTTTCCGGAACCGGACTCTCCCATGATTGCCACATATTCTCCCTGCTCCACCGTAAAATTCACACTGTCGAGTGCCTGTACCTTGTTGCCGCCCAGGCGGGTGGCATATATTTTCTTTAGATTCTTTACTTCCAATAATGCCATTTTTGCTCCTCCTCATTTTCGGCGCCTGTTTCCTGTCCGTTCATTTTCAAGGCTGCCGCAGCCGTACCTGGCGGCTCTCTTCCGTCCCCCGTAAACGCCGCTCTCCGAAACCGGCCCGTAGAAATGCGGCCTTCCCGTCTTTTTCTGCAGTGCTTCTGCCGCAGCCGTAAGATAAGAATACCGGAAATGAGAAGAACTTGCCATAGATTTTCCTTACATTTTTCCTGTACTGCCTTACAAAACCGTAAGGTTGGGATGTAAACATAACAATCGGCACCAGCGGAACCTTTCCGCCGATGCCGAAATGTCACAGTGTCTTCAAACCGTCTCAAAGCTCCAGGCCGTCAAAAAAATCCGTTTCCGTCCTCTGCTCCCCCATGTATTTCAGGAAAAAGGCCTTCATTTCAGGGCTGTTCTCCCCGATGTCCCCAAGGATTCCAGGGAAATTGTCCTGACTGATGCATCCAAGCTCCGCAAACAGGCTGTAATATTCCCGGTGGCTGCCATGCTCCTCCCGGACCACCAGCCAGGCCTCCTCCCCGGCCTGCCCCTTGGTCAGACTTCTCAGGTACTGTTCCAGTTCTGCCCTCAGGGAGGAATCCAGGCCATGGGAATGAAGGAGCCGCAGGAATGCCAGCCGCACCTTGACTTTTCTCCTGGCATTGGTGAATTCCTCCAGATCCGTGCCGATGTAGTCCTCCTCACCGTAAACGGACTGGCTGATATACCCTTCCGCGTCCGAAGCCCGCAGGATGGAAAGCAGCCGGATATCCCACTGCTCCAGCCATTCCCCGCTGCCTGCCCCGCACAGGTTCAGCAGATAATAAGCATCCATCATGGTCACGGCTGCTGCCAGAAGTTCCGCGCTGAAAGCAGCGTTTCCCCTTACCGCGATTCTCCCAAGGCTGCTGCAGTCTTTAAAAGCCGCTCTCCCAAAGCGCACCTGCCGCCCGGGAAAGGAAACCTCCCGCAGGCTGTCACAGTGGGCAAAGGCCCAGTCCCCCACCTCCTCCACAGAATCGGGCATCACAATGGTACAAAGGCTTTTCCGGCTCAAAAACGCTTTCCTGTCAACAACGGCCACAGCGCATCCCTCTATCTGTGCGGGCAGCGCAAGATTTGCCGCAAATCCCTGAAAACCTGTGATGACGGCCCTGTCCTTCTCTATCCGATAACGGATAGTTCCGTTTTCCATATCTAATCGTTTTTCTGTCATATTTCCACCGTTCTACAGTCTATAAATCCAACTCCGCAATTCGTTCCCGCAGACTGTCTCTGCGCCTGGCAAGCATCATATCCTCGCTGAGGCGGGCGTAATCCGGGCTTCCGAAAGCAGCGATAAAGCGGGCACTGGCGCTGTTGCCGGTAAGCTCCGTCAGCAGTATCAGCATCTCATTTCCCTCACCGAACGCCTTCTCCACAAAGGAAAAAAGCGCATGGAGCCTTGTCTGAATTCTCCGGGTCTCCTCTTTTGTCCCTGCGGTTTTTTCAGAAAAGCATTCCTTCAGAAAGTCATAGGATGCCTGACTCCCCTCAATGCCCCGGGTCCGCAGTTCCCTGTGCCCGTCCTGCAGAAACCCAAGGACATTTCTGTGCTTCCTTCTGTCCTCTTCAGACAGGGAGTTGGCGCTTTGCAGGCTGTCCAGCAGCTTCCTTCTTCCCCGGGCCAAATCCTCCAGACGGGTCAGAAACTGCGCCCCGCTGCATCCTTCCTGGGGCAGGCCGGCCATGCCTTTCAGCACATTTCTCAATTCCGTCAGAAATGCGGCCTGCTCCACCGCTTCCTTCATCTGTCCCTGCACTGCGTCCAACAGCATCCCCAACAGAGACAGCCGCTCGTCAAAGGCAGCCGCCCCGGCCCTGGCCGCAGCTTCCTCGAAACGGCCTTCCAGAATGTCCGTGATATTGTAGTCGTTTTTATATCTCTGATACAGCTCATAATAGGCGCTGAAATCCTCCGCCACTCTTTCATTCCGCAGGTACTGGGCCGCCAGCGCTCCGTCCACAGGCAGCCCCTCCTCTTCATGGAGCGCCAGAATCTCCGACAAATCCTCCCAACCCCTGGCAGTGACAAAGCTTCTCCCCCGGGCGGTGGTCTCAATGCGGAAGAAATGTTCTTTCTTCAAGTCCAGATAGCTGATAATGGCATGATGAATCCGCTTCTCTGAGGCATACATTTTCCAGACCCCATAGTCAGGCTCCACCTCCATCACCTTCAGACGGTCAAGGGTAGCCACGTCGAACTCCCGGACAGACCTGTTGTACTCCGGCGGATTTCCGGCGGTTACAATGACCCATCCCCCGGGGACCCGATGGCGGCCAAAGGTTTTGTACTGAAGGAACTGCAGTATGGCCGGCGCCAGGGTCTCGGAGACACAGTTGATTTCGTCCAGAAACAAAATGCCCTCCCGTATGCCGCCGGACTCCATGGTATCGTAGACGGAGGCGATGATTTCGCTCATTGTGTATTCCGACACGCGGCAGGCAGCGCCCCCGTAATTCTTATCGGCAATAAAGGGAAGCCCCAATGCCGACTGCCTGGTGTGGTGGGTCATGGAATAGGATACCAGGGCAATGCCCATCTCCTGGGCAATCTGCTCCATAATGGCCGTCTTGCCGATACCCGGGGCGCCCAGCAGAAAAATGGGCCGCTGACGCACTGTCGGTATCCTGTATTCCCCAAATTCATCTTTTTTCAGGTAAAGTTTTACCGTATTTTCGATATATTCTTTTGCCTGCCTTATGTTCATGACTGTCTCCGTTTCTCTCCTGACTTACTGCCCCACCACTGCCTTTATGCTCCAGGGCGGCACAGGGGCGCGGTTTTCGTCCTCCTCCAGAAAGGCGAAAACCGTCTGGTAATCCGGCGGCCTCTCCGGATAAATACCATAGCCGTCCGTAAAATAAATCAATCCCTTCAGATTCTCGAACTCTCCTCTTTCCCGCAGTTTTTCCACATACTGAAACACCGGCCGGAAGTCCGTGGCGCCGAATCCCGTCAGCTTCCCCTCCCGCAGAAATGTCTCCAAATCCTCCCGGCAGGTAAGCTTCCTGTCATCCTGCACACGGTTGTCGCACTGCAGAATGTGTACATTTATCCTGGTAAAAAAATTCTCAAAACCGTTGAGAATGGTATAGGTCTTCCTGAGGAATGCCTTTACAGCTTCCCCGTCACAGGAGGCAGATGTGTCGATGGCTATGACGAACTCCCTGACCTTCCTGCTCTCCCGGTACTCCAACGGCTCGATCAGGGGCAGATTCCCGTAATGCTCCAGGCCGTAGGTATAGTAAATATAATCGAACTCCTCCCGGCTCACCGTCAGTTCCTCCCCCAGTATCGCAAACCTCCGCAGAATCTCGCCGTAATCATACCGCTCCCTGTCAGCCTCCTCCAGGTTCTTCTCCAGGCTTCTTGTGCCTGCCTTTCCCCTGGCGAAGGACTGCAGTTCCGTCTTCATCTGCCTGCCCAGTTTCCTCCACTGCTCCGCCCCGGACGCCGAAGACTGTCCTCTTTTCCAGAGCCTGTGGCTGTCCCGGAAGGATAACATGCGCAGCTCCCGCATTTCCTCCGGGGAAGGGGGATTTTTCTGAAAATACCGATAGAGCTTCTCCGCAGTCAATGCCCCCGCCTGCTCCTTGAGAGCACGGAATCTCCCTGCGGCAGCCCCGTCCGCAGCCAGGGCAGTTCCGCCCAGGCCCAGTTCCAGAATCACGTCCTCCACTGCCAGGTCCGCAGCCAGATCCCAGATATCTGCATCCAGTTTATCGTACTGAAATTGATGGGAAAACACGCAGTGCAGCAGCAGGTGGAGATAGATCCTGGCCACAAGGCCCGGCTCCCTGCCGTAGCACGCCAACACGGATACAGGGTCATACAGACAGAAATGCCCGTCCCAGGCAAGACCCGAGGCTTCCGGAAACGGCATGCCTTCTTTCTCTTCAGGCTGCGCGCTTTCCCTCCGTTCCCGCACCGGAAGCGCAGCCAACACAGGGGCGAAAAATCTCAAATGCATCAGAATATCGTCCCTGGCCAGACCCATGACCTCCCCGGCCAGGGCGGAAATCGTCTCCCTGCGGGAATCCTGCGCCCTGTTCCTTCCTCTCTCTTCTGCCATCTCTCCGCCTCCGCTTTCCCACATCTGCCATTTGCCATGTCATTTTGTTCATGGTTTCCGCCCTGTCTCTTTGGGCTATGCGTTTCCGCCCTGCCTTTTGGGGCTATATATTTCTGTCCTGTCTTGTTGGATATGCGTTTCTGTCCTGTCTTTTGGAGCTATATGTTTCTGTCCTGTCTTGTTGGATATGCGTTTCCGCAACGTCCTCTTTTAAGCCTTTCAGCAGCTTTCCTTTTTCAAGTTGTTCTTTATGTTACATCCGTCCCCGAAAAAAGTCTATGGAGTATTCCCTTGCAGCCGTGCTGTCAGCCCCGTCATAACCATGTCCTGCACCGGGAATGATAATCAGCCGCGACTCCCCGTAAACGGAAAGCGCCTTCTCGGAATAAGAAAGCGGTACTATCATATCCTGTTCCCCGTGAATCATCAGAACAGGCCCTCCGTAAGCCGGGATGATTCCATACACATCAATGTCCTTAGCCTCCCTGTCAAAGGCTGCTCCCAGGCGCAGCCCAAAGGCTTCCCTCTCTCCGGACTCATACCGTTTTCCGGCGCCTTCAGGAATCTCAAATGCCGGATACCACAAAACCATGGCTCTGATGTCCTCCGAATGCCGGGCTGCCACCAATGCCGAAACCAGCCCACCCATACTCTCCCCCTGAAGGAAAATCCGACTCGAATCCACATAATCCAGGTCTTTTACACAGCTGATGACCGTCTCCAGGTCTCCGCATTCCGTGCCAACCGTCATCTCTTCAAATTTACCGTCGCTGAGGGACTCCGGCCCGCCCCCGCAGAAGTCGAAAAACAGACAGCAGATACCCGCCTCCGCAAAACCGTTCCCATGGTGCATCAGTTCCCGGTAATTGCTGCCGAAGCCATGACAGAATATCACAATGGGAAGCCGCCGGACTGTGCCTTCCGGCCTGTAAATCCGCCCCCGGATTTTATTTCCGTCCTTTTTTACAAATGTAATTTCCTCTGCTGTCGCTGCCATATTTCCCCTCCCCACATCGTCCCGCATTGTCCTGTCTTCAGACAACCGTCTTCTCGTTCTCCATGATTTCTCCTGCCACCGGATAATCCCTGTAATTTTTGAAAAATTCCAAAAACCCGTCCTCCACCGCTACCCGATCTATCTGTTCTTCCGTCAGGTCATAAAAATATTTTCCGGTTTTTATATCCACGGAAAGGCTGTCCAATGGGAATCCTTTATGCCGAATCCCGGAATGGGGCACTGGGGTAAGCAAAAAGAATTCACTGGCCAGACTGTCATCCATGGATTCATAGATATGCTCCGCATCCACAACCAGACAGACGGCATTCCGGTATCTTGCCTTCAGATTTCCGTATTTTTCTACCATAGAACTGTAGTACTCCAACATTTCCCCGTCTGTGAGATACCGTCCGTTGACGGTCCGCACATGGACGCCGGGCTGAAGTTCCTCCGGCAGTCCCTCAAAGTACAGGCCGGAATCGCAGGAAAATACCGGAATGCCATAAAATTGATGATAAGCCAGCGCTTTCTTCCTGGCATTCTCCAGAGGCGTACAGCCGTCTTCCGGCACATCCGGCGCTTCCCTTTCCATATCCTCAAGCCCCAGAATCTCAACCTGCAAACCACCCAGTCTGCGCCTCATGGATTCCAGTTTTGCAGGATTGCCCGTTCCGTACAGCAGTTTTTTCATTGATTGCCCCCTTCTTTCGTCTCCACGCCGAACAGATACACCGTACAGCCCTGTCCGCAATGCACCGGAAACCGAAATGATATCCCGTTATATATGAATGAGTATACCATAATTTACAGGATATTTGTTTATCTTTTTCGGATTCCTCCTATATTTTTTAATCCCCGCATGGCATTCCCTGTCGTCTCATGCAGATAAAGCTCTGCATGCAAATAATACGTTGCATGCATATAGGACCCTGCATACATATAAGGCTCTGCGTGCAGATAAAGCTCTGCACGGGTATAAGGGCATCGACAGACGGACATTGTTTCTGTGAGGACATGCAAGAGTGTATCCCAACGGAAATGACGGCCAGCTGACTGCGAAGCCGTAAAAATAACAAACTATCAGGCATTTTCCCAAAGGTTTCGAAAACAGAATGGCTATGTGTCCGGCTTTGTGGTAAGATAAGAAGGAAACAGCCCCCAGACAGACAGAGCGAAAACAGACAAGGAGAACTTACATGGAACAGCAAAAATTGCAGTTGGATAATCACGATAGCAGGATAAAATATTATGAACTGTTGCTTGAGCGGGATCTGGACAATATCCCTTCTCTTCCCCTTCCTGATGGCTATCGATTTGTCTTTTATAAAGACGGCGACAGGGATGACTGGATTGCCGTCGAGAAGTCCGCAAAAGAATTTTCCTCTTATGAACAGGGACTGGAAGCTTGGAACAGATTTTACGGAGGCCGGGAAAACACCCTTTTTAACCGTATGGTTTTCATTGAAAATGCAAACAGAGAAAAGGTTGCCACTGCAACGGCGTATTATGATATCACCGGACGGGACAGTTCCGGTTCCGCCTGGCTGCACTGGGTAGCGGTTCGCAGGGATTATCAGGGAAGGGGACTGGCAAAGCCCCTGATTTCCCATGTACTGGGAATCATGCGGGAATTCGGCTATACCCATGCCAAAATCCCCACCCAAACCACCACCTGGGTAGCCTGTAAGGTTTACCTGGACTTCGGTTTCCTTCCCCTGCCCCAAAATGCCGTCAACAGCCGGGATGGATGGCGGATTATGAAAGCCCTTACCAATCATCCTGCCCTGATCGGTTTTGACGCCGCTGCCGTTGACGAAATGGTAAAGGATGCAGCAGGCTGATTTCATCTCCAAAGTGACTGCGCACCAACTCTAACAGGAATTGAATTCCTGCCATTTCCGCTCCAATTTCCTCAAAATCGTTGCGCCCGGACACCTGGACTATGTTATACTGAATCTGCTTCGAAGCAATACATTTCAGGAGGTGACGGCTAAACCCATGAATCACTATATTCTGATATGGTCAGTCTGTACCTTTGTGGAAAGTCATGTGCGGGAAGAGATTCCCCTGGAGGAGCTGGTTCGTCAGACCGGATTTTCCCTGGCCCATATCCGGGATGTATTCCGCAAATGCACCGGAAAGCCGCTGAACCGGTATGTGCAGGAGAGAAAAATCGCCAATGCCGCCCAGGAACTCCTGGATACGGACAGAACAATCCTTGATATCGCCGTTGCCTACGGCTTTTCCGGCAGGACCGTCTTCTCCCGGGCCTTTCGTCGGTATACCGGTTATACACCCTCCCTGTTTCGCGCAGAAGCCCCTCTGCTGCCCCGGGTGCGGCTCTGTGCCGGGGTATACGGCGCAGCCCTTCCGGACAGACAGTAACCGTTCAGACAGAATAGCGAGCTGTTACGACAGACAATGCAAACTTACAGAAAGTTGGGAAGAACAATGGAAAAACAAGAAAACGCAATTTTATACGGCGTGCCCAAAGTCGCCTATGGTCAGGACGGATGTACCCCTTTTCCCATATGTATACGCTCCTGCGGAACATACCTGGGATTCGCTGTGGACTACACCCGGGCCATGGCGGAAAGCGGCGCAGCCTTCCGGCTGACCTGGGACACCGCCTGTTGGAACGGCGGCAATGTGGATGCAATCCTTACCTTTGACCATCCTGCAAAGGTGTTCCGCTGCGGTATGAGAGCCATGGAACGGAACCTGAAGCTCCTCCGGCGGACACCGGAAACGAAAAAAGAGGACTTCATGGCCTTTATCCGCAGGGAGATCGACGCCGGAAATCCCGTTGGCTTGGGCACTGTCCCGCAGGAGGGTGCAGCCAACATTACCCCCCGCCCACAGAATGCACCTCTCTCTATGTACCCTGAACTCCCCGTTTGTAAGCTTTTCTTATGCCATTGCAGTAACCGTATCCCGCAATCTCCTTACTTCACTTTCCAGAATATTTACCCGTACCGACATTATTTCTTTCTCATTCTCTACCTTCAATGCCTCATCCAGTTTTCTGCTTAAGTTAAGATGCCCCTCTGCGATGATACGAATATTTCGGTTTGTCTCATTCTCAAGCGTCAGCTGAAGCTCCTTTATGTCCTTCCTCATCAATTCCACTGTTCCTTCAAACTTCTGCTCAAGTTCACATACATTCCACTTTAGTCCAGCCACGTCCCCCTTTATTTCTACTACTTCCCCCTTTAGCCCTGCCACATCCTCCTTTACTCCTGCTACATCTACCTTTAGCCCTGCTACATCTACCTTTAGCCCTGCCACATCGCTCTTTACCCCTGCTACATCCCCCTTTATTTCTACTACATCTCCCTTTAGCCCTGCCACTTCCTCCTTTACTCCTGCTACATCCTCCTTTATTTCTACTACTTCCCCCTTTAGCCCTGCTACGTCCTCCTTTACCCCTGCTACATCTCCCTTTATTTCTACTACATCCTCCTTTAGTTCTGCCACATCCTCCTTTACTCCTGCTACATCACCCTTTAGCCCTGCCACATCCTCCTTTACTCCTGCTACATCTCCTTTTATTTCTACTACATCTCCCTTTAGTTCTGCCACATCCTCCTTTACTCCTGCTACATCCCCCTTCAGTTCCTTTACGTCCTTACTTATGGGTTCTACCGTTTTTCCCACAATTTCAGCTATCATTTGCAGATCTTTTTCTTCTAACATACCAACACCCCTTTTCATTAAACCATTTTTTACCAACATCCCCATGCTTCTTCCACAGTCCACGGTTCTAACCGCCCTGGTGACCTCCAACATTCCGGGCTTTTCCTTCTTTATTGTCACAGATTCCTTCCCGCCTCCCCAAGAAACAGACATGTCTAAACAAAAAGAAACACTGTCTGCCTGAATTCATTCGAAATCCCCTGTCTTTATAATTTTAAGCTGAGTTTTAAATATAGATTTCTGATAAAAAACTGAATACCTGACCTGCGACAGTGGAATCCGTAAAACTGCCACCCTGATTAGAACTTATACTGTGAAATGAGTTTAACATACAATCCACTGACATGCAAGGCTTTTCTTTGCTCTATATACCATTTCTTTTTTTACATTTTATCATCAACCCGGAGTACCATATTTCTGCGTCTGTACTCTCCATATGTCTGCACATACTATAATATGCCAGAAAATGAGCAAGAACAATAGTCAACCTCTGGTGGAGATTAGAATGGGACATGAAAAACTGAAACGGTTCAGGCAGAATACTGCACAGTTATGCAAAAATTTCCGCACACCTGCTCATTGGAGAAGAGAAACAATACGTGCTGATTTAGGCATTGTGCCCTCCAAAGCTTATCACCCTTTATTCGTGGCAACCCTGGAAGAATATGGGCAGAATATCTACTCTTACTATTACGATCTGTCCTTTTAGGAAACACTGCAGCAGCATGGGACAAAGCCATAAATTATAATAATGCCTTTGAATTACCATAAAAAATAATAAAATTAATATTCATATTGACATCTAAAATAGATACTGTTAAAATGACACCAAATAAAGGAAGGATAAGCCCGCCATGAAATTTTCCATTACTTCAATTACCATGAACAGAATGAACCAGCAACAGCTGCTTATTGTCAAAACTGGCAACGGGCTTTTTAGGCTGTGTTCATAACAAGTGCCTTATCCTGGTTAATCTGAACCGAACGGTCGAAAGCTCAAAACGAGTTTTCGGCCGTTTTTTATGCATACGGGCACCCCGGGGAAATATATTAGCCGAAGCTGACAGGTACCCGGCGCACGAGTAGGGGAAGATAAATCTTCTCTGCTCCATTATGCGCAGGTCCATGCAGGGGAAATATGCCTCCAGGCGGCGCACGAGCCGCGCAAGTAACGGAGAAGGCCTTTCCTTTGCTCGATTTACAGGTTCATTTGTTCAGGGATTCGGAAAGGAGAGATACTATGCCGGAACAGTCAGAGCTTCCCCAACTTGAGAGGGAAGCAGGTGATAACAAAAACAACTGACAGAAAGGAAAGACGAATATGATATGTAAGCGGTTAACTCCAAATGAACGCCCTATTTTTCCAAAACGGGCAGTGATTACGGCAGGTATGCCTTATGGAAATAAAAATCTGCATTTTGGCCATGTAGGCGGTATGTTTATCCATGCGGATATTTTTGCGCGGTTTTTAAGAGACCGGATCGGAAAAGACAATGTAATCTTTCTTTCGGGAACGGATTGCTACGGTTCTCCCATCATGGAAAGCTACCGCAGGCTGCAGGAAGCCGGGTATGAAGGTACTTTGGAAGACTATGTGCGCGGCAACCATGAGGAGCAGAAGAAAACCCTGGAAAACTACGGCATCAGTCTGGATTTCTTTGGAGCATCGGCTCTGGGAGAAGCCGGTTCCATTCATAAACAGGTATCGGCGGAAGTGTTTCGCACTTTATACCAAAACGGATATATCCGAAAAATGACCATGCCTCAGTTTTATGATGAAGAAAAAAAGATGTTTTTAAACGGAAGACAGGTGACAGGGAAATGTCCCATACCGGGATGCACTTCGGAAAAGGCATATGCCGACGAGTGTTCGGCAGGGCATCAGTTTCTGCCCTCGGAACTGATCAATCCCGTCAGCTGCTTATCAAATCAGAAACCTGTTCTCAGAGACGTGGAGAACTGGTATTTCGATTTGGAATATTGTATATCTGCAGTAAAGGAATACAATGATTTCCTTCGAAAAAACACAAATACGCGCAAGTATCAACTGGAAACCGTAGAGGAATTTTTGAAAAAACCCTTCCTTTACGTACCCAGAAAGTATATCGGTGACCTGGCGGAATTGGCCGCTAAGCTGCCTCCCCATGAATGTGTTGATGAGGAAAAGAAACCTTCTGTTGTGTTTGTATTCGAAAATCTGGATGACCGTGACCGGGCGAAACAGGTATTGGACGCAGGCGGCATTCATTATACTTCCGGAAAGACGCTGGTTCCCTTCCGGCTGTCCGGCAATGTGGAATGGGGTGTGCCGTTCCCGGAGTGTGAGGGATTAAAGGACCTTACCTTCTGGGTATGGCCGGAATCGCTGTGGGCGCCCATTTCCTTTACCTATGCCTATTTGAAAAAGCAGGGAAAAGAAGCGGACCTGTCCCGGTGGTGGTATGATGAGGAAGCAAAAGTGTATCAGTTTATCGGAGAGGATAACATTTATTTCTATGCCATTGCTCAGACAGGCTTATTTACAGGATTGCAGGTTCCCAAAGGGGAAGTGCCGGATATGGAGACAGTGCACTTGTCCCATATCATAGCCAACAGGCATTTGCTGTATATGGATACAAAAGCCAGCAGCAGTTCCGAATGTAAGCCTCCCATGGCAGACGAACTGCTGCAGTATTACACGAAGGACCAGCTGCGTATGCATTTTATGAGTCTGGGTCTGTCCTCCAAAAGTACGGGTTTTAAACCCCAGGTATTTATGAAAGAGAAAGAGAGAACCGGCGTAGATATGGTTCTGAAAGACGGTAATCTGATTACCAATGTGTTTAACCGGCTGATTCGAACCTGTTTCTATGGGATTCAGAATCATTTTGAGGGAAAAATACCCATAGGCGAAGTAAACGAACAGATAAAACTGATGACGGAGAAAACCGTTCTGGATTATGAGCGTCATATGTATAACCATGAGTTTCACCGGATCTCCTATGTCCTGGATGACTTTATCCGGGGAGTAAACAAGCACTGGGTAAACAATGTAAAGATTGCGGATGCCGCCAATGATACGGAATTCAGAAAACAGCTTGTGCTTGACTGTTTTTACGCCTGTAAGGTTATGGCAGTACTGGTTCATCCCATTGCGCCGGAAGGATGTGAAATGTTTCGGGAATATCTGAATTTGGGAGAGGAACTGTGGGATTGGAGTACTATCTTGGAACCGGTTTCTTTTTATATCGCAGATGTGGAAAATCATAAATTGAAGTATCTGGAACCGAGAGTGGATTTCTTTAAAAAGCATGACTGCCAGCTGACGGAAAATCCCTTTCGGAACAGTTTGCACAACGGACAACCGGGGTCAGGTTCCTGAAACTGCCCCTGCGGAATAGAAAAAGAAGAAGATCCATTCCTTTCAGTAACAGACCATACTTCCGGAAAAATTTTATTAAGGTAAAAGGAACGCCAGGCTTTCGTGAAATATTTTTCAGAAAAAAAGAAAGAATTCCGAATAAACCGCAAAGTTATTACAATGTATCAGTGAAGGGCAAAAAAGTACGGGCCATGCAGAATGGCCCGGCATGCTCTGATAAGACGTCTTAGAGGAAGCAAAACAGATGACAGGACAAGAGTTCGAAGTATGCATAGCTGAATATGGCAAGGATATCTACTCCTTCTGCAGGCAGCTTACAAACAGTCGGGCGGAGGCGGACGACCTGTACCAGGATACGTTTCTGACGGCTGTGGAATTAAGGGAACAGATCAACTGCGGTCAGAATCCCAAAAGCTATCTGCTTTCCATTACACTGCGCATATGGAAAAACAAAAGGCGCAAAGCTGCATGGAGAAAGCGAATTGCAGATGTGCAGCCCATCCTGGAGGAACGAGATGCTGACATGGGAGAATCCGCGGAACCGTCCCCGGAGGAATGCTTTGCCAGGCGGGAAAGGAATACTTTAATACGAAATGCCGTCAATCGGCTGCCGGAAAGACTAAGGATTGTAGTACTTCTGTTTTACATGGAGGACCTGTCTACGGCACAGATTGCGGCAGCCATGCACCTGCCTCAGGGAACCGTACTCAGCAGGCTGCACCGGGCTCGGAAACTGTTAAAAAAGGAATTGGAGGATGTTTTAAATGGATAAAGCACTGGACGATGCATTGAGACAGGCCCTTACTCCGGACGAGGAAGCCGATTTTAGGCTGAATCAAACTATATTAAATCAGGTGAAGGAGCAGAGAACAATGACAGAAAATAAGAAAACAAAATTATCCGCTGCAGCTGCGGTTGCGGCATTGGTATTGTGCGCCAGTTCCCTGACTGCATATGGGGCATGGCGGTATCTGTCCTCTTCCGATGTGGCCGGGAATGTACAGGATTTTTCACTGGCGGAGGCATTTTCCGGTGACCTGGCCCATCTCATCAACGAGACCCAAAACTGCGGGGATTACCGTGTGACATTATTGAGCATTGTTTCCGGAGAGTCCCTGTCTGCCTATCCCCACGAACACAACGATTCCGTATCAGCGGACAGAACCTACGCCGTAATCGCCATTGAACACAGGGACGGGACGCCTATGCCGAACCCTTCTGAGGCAGCTTATGCAAAATTGGAATTTTTTGCTTCACCGCTGATTGGAGGTTATAATCCGGCTTTGTACCATATAGCATCCATGTCCGGAAATTATACGGATATGACGGAAGACGGAATTTTGTACCGGCTGGTCGAATGCGATAATGTGGAGATTTTTGCGGATCATGACCTGTATCTCTGTGTCTCGGAGGGAACCTTCTACGATAAAGAAGCTTACCGCTATGATGAGGTGACGGGAAAAATCAGCCGGAATGAGGACTATGCGGGCCTGAATGTACTGTTTTCCCTGCCGGCGGATGCTTCGAAAGCAAACCCGGAAAAAGCGGCGGAATACATTGCAGCCCTGGGTGTTGCCTCTGATTATGTGACAGAAAAGCTTCATGCGGAACTAGAAGATACTTTTGAGGTCAAGGCCGGGGAAGAAAATCCCCAGGGGGCGGAAGCAGCGGAATATGCGCTGCAGTTTATCGGAAATCCCTTTGTCTGGGGAGCGGAAAGCCTGACGGAAGGAACCGACAGCTCCGGCTTTACGAAGAGTGTATATGCTCATTTCGGAGTCAGCCTTCCCCATAGTGCCGCGGCACAGCGTACACTGGGAACCAGGGTGGAGGCACTGGAAAACGCGGAACCAGGGGATTTGATTTTCTATGAGACGCCTTCTCATGCGGCCATCTATCTTGGAGACGGAATGGTGGTGCATGCAATGCCGGAAACGGGTATCTGTACCTCGGAAGCGGATTTTGACCAAATTGAGGAGATCCGGCGGATTCTGGATGTCAGCTGTCCTTAAACAAATGATTTCTGCCATATTTGTCTTTGATGAAAATGGCATGTACCCTAAATGCGGTAGTGGCCTTCCTGTCCTCACAGGGGATGGGGAAGCCCTCTACCGGCATAAGGGCGAAAACCGGCAACTGATTTCTTTAGTGCTATCGCGCAGCGATTTAAATTAGGAGGAAACATCATGATCATTCGGAGATATCGACCCTCGGACTGCGGACATATGGCAGAATTGTTCTATCAGACCGTCCACTCCGTGAACGCAAAAGACTACACAAAGGAACAGCTGGGCGTCTGGGCCACCGGACAGGTGGATTTGGATGAATGGGACAGATCTTTCTCCGCCCATTACACGGTGGTAGCCGTCCGGGAGGGCGTGCTGGCCGGCTTCGGCGATATAGACGGGACAGGCTATCTGGACCGGCTGTATGTCCATAAGGATTATCAGCGGCAGGGGGTTGCCACCGCCATCTGCGATTCCCTGGAACAGGCCTTTCCCGTCAGGGAAGTGACCTCCCATGCCTCCATCACTGCCAGGCCCTTTTTCGAGAGCCGGGGATACCGGGTGATAAAAGAGCAGCAGGTGGCCCGGGGCGGGATTTTGCTGACCAATTATGTCATGGAGAAGCAGATGCTTCCCTCTGCAGAATGTGCGGTACACTCTGTGTAAGGAAACACCCCGTCGGCGTGCTATCCCCTGCCCCGGTTCTTCAGCCGCCGCATCACCCTGAACATTTTCCCCATGTCCACAGGCTTTGCCAGGTGTTCATTCATCCCGGCATCCTTTGCCATTGCGATGTCCTCCTCAAACGCGTTTGCCGACAGTGCTATGATGGGGACCTTTTCCGCGTCCTCCCTGTCCAGGCCGCGTATCATCCGGGCTGCCTCAAATCCGCTCATCACCGGCATCATCAGATCCATGAGGATACAGTCAAATGCACCGTTTGCCGAAGCCTTGAACGCATCCACCGCGGCCTTTCCGTCATTTGCGGTGATGGTGAACGCTCCCGCCTGTTCCAGAATAAATTTCACAATCTCACAGTTAACCTCATTGTCCTCAACCAGAAGAACCCGCATTCCCGAGATATCCACCCGCTCAGTCCCTTCCGGCTCCGCATGCCCGCCGGCTTCCTCCATATCAACCTGAATCGGCAGTGTGACCCGAAACAGGCTTCCCTGCCCTACCCGGCTCTCCACCTCAATGGTACCGCCCATCTGATCCGCCAGTTTTTTGGCAATGGACAGGCCAAGGCCCACACCGTTATAATCGGTTCTTGCCCCCTGGTTTTCCTGGGTAAATGGTTCGAAAATATGTTTTTGAAAATCCTTACCTATGCCGATTCCGGTATCCTTTATCACAAATCTGTATTCTGCCAGGCCTTCCCGGCAGGAAAGTTCCTTTACCTGTATCAGTACCGACCCCCCCGGCAGGTTATACTTAACCCCGTTGTCTATGATATTGGTCAGTATCTGCCTCACATGCAGCGGGTTTCCAATCAGCCTGACGTGGTGCAGGTCCGTCTCTTCCAGCTCCAGGCGAATGCCTGATGCCTCCGCGTGGGGAGACATAATTGTAATACAGTCCGCCAGCGTTTCGCGCAGTTCAAAGGATTCCTCCACCGCGGCCGGCAAACCGCTCTCCAGCTTGCTGACCTGAAGGACATCATTCACAAGGGACAGCAGGTGCTCCGTCGATACACGGATTTTCTCCCGGCAGTCCTGCTGCTTCCTGTAATCCTCCCCTGTCTGCTCCATAATGGTAAGCATGCCCAGAATCCCGTTGATGGGCGTGCGCAGGTCATGGGACATATGGGAGAGGAATTCGCTTTTGGCAGAATTGGCCCGCCTTACCTTCTCCAGCAGCTCCATGATATCCTGCTCCTGCTTTTTCCGGGTCATCGTGATTTCCGTGATATCCTGATGGTATCCGTTGAGGCAGACGCCCGGCTTTTTGAACTTCCTGTCCGGCACGCCGCCGCAGCGGACATAAATTTTCCCCAGCGTGGGGTGGTTCCAGGGGTACACCACTTCGGAACGTCCGCGTTCCAGCATTTCCTTCACGGCCTCCTGTACCATTTCCACGTAGTTCGGCTCGATTTTTTCATACCAGTGCCGGTAACACGCCTCCGGTTCGATATCCTCCGGCACGCCCAGGAGCATCCGCATGGTTCTGTCCGCATACATCCTGGGTTCACGGTCCGTCTCCAGTTCAATGGTCCAGATACCGGTTCTGGCACCCTCCAGAATATCCTCCAGGCTCTGCCTGGCCTCCGATTTATACCTTTCCTCCTGCTCCACCACGGCATTTACGTCCCGAAACGCAAAAATCGCGCACTGCTCCTCCGTTTCCTTCCCCGTAACGGAAAAATGAATTTCCAGATTTTTAAGCCCTGACTGATTATCCTTCACCTGGTATCGGGCATAAAATTTCTTTTTCGTTTTCAGCTGCGCCAGGATATACGCTTTCTGCGTCACCATACGGAGGCGTTCCTGGTCCCCGGGAATCACATACCTCGAAATATACGCTTCCATGGCGGCCTGATAGCCCTCCGCAAAATTAACGGGCTGATTTTTTCCCTGAAATTTATTCTCCCGGTAAATCACACATGTATCCGTGAGGAAATCCACCTGATAAATGCACAGATAGTCCACATTGAGGGCATTGAGAACGCTTTGGCTGCGTTTTTCCAGCTCACGGACCAGGTTGCGCCGCCGCAGGGAAGAGACAATAAAGTACGCCGCCGTCTGCAGCATATTGGAAGTATATTCCAGAGACTTTACCGGCGGATTATCCACACCGTAGAAACCGATAATCCTGCTCTCATCATACAGCGGAACCACCACAAGGGAATGGATGTCCTGCTGCTTTAGATTTTCATACTGAAGCGGGTCGCTTAACCGGATATCCTCCAGATCATTGATGACAATATGCTTGCCGATGCTGAAATTCCTGTACCAGCTTGCACACACTTCCGCCGGCACATTCTGAAGATTCTCCTTTTCCGGCCGCACCCCGGGCGCCACCCACTCATAGGTATTGTCGTCGCAGCCGTCCTGATTCCGTTCGAATATATACGTCCGCTCCCCCTCCAGTGCCTTCCCCAGATATGCCAGAAGCACCTCCAGCGAGCTGTCCGGTGTCCTCTCCAGCAGGGCAACCCGAAGCCCTTCATTAATAATGGCTTCCAGATTCTGGACGCTCTGCACCATGCTTTTCTGCTGTTCCTGATCGCTTATATCCAGTGCCATTTCAAGACGGCACCGTCTTCCTCCCTCCGTCAGGAGGGTACTCCGGAGCAGGAAATGGCGATCCAGGCCGCGGTGATAATACTGCTGCTCAAAACACCCCTGTCCGTCCCCGCATCTGCTGCAGAAGGTACATGGCACATCGCTGTTCCGCAGAATCCGGTGACATGGACTCCCTTTCGCTTCCGCCAGGGAATCAATGCCGAAAACCTCCATGGCCTTTTTATTCATATAGATCAGTTCACAGGTCTCTATGTCCGCAACGTACACGATTTCGTTGATGTTGTCAAAAAACCCCCATATGTCACCCATCCAGCTGCCCTCCGCATATTCATGTGATACTTTTCAGGGACCGTATTGCTTCAGGTGGTTAGTATAACATAATTCAGCCCAAAAGTCCACTTTCACCTCCGGAATTCCGATATCGCTCCCGTTTTTGCCCCATGGAAAAGCCCTCTATCGCCCTGTTTTCGCCGGCTTTTCCCACTTTTTTATAAAATAACAAATCCCGCCGCTTGACAAGGCAGCGGATTCGTATTAAAATAAATCATTAACCAGGCATTGAACATATGTGAGTACAAAAGTTTCCGTAAAAGCAGAGATGGAATGTCACCGGCTGAAAGCATTCCATACGGTTCTTCTGGAAGTTTCAGTATGGGAGCCTTTCGGTGAAAAGCATGGCAGGAATGCGTTAAACCGAATGTCCGTGTAGCAGGTTTCATTACACAAAACGAGTGCAGGGTATCATGAAAATACCCTGAATTAGGGTGGTACCGCGATTCACATCGTCCCTTGTCAAATGACAGGCGGCGATGTTTTTTTATGCGCAGGCCTGCTGAAAACGAGAAAGGAGCTTCGCAATGCGGGGAAGGATCACCGCATGCGGGAAAGGATCATCGCAATGAAAGAGAGAATTACCGACATTCTGTCCGAAGTCAAAAACAAAATATCCGCGGCAGTCAGCGAAGGCGAACTGCAAAACGTAAAAAGCGCTTATATCGGCAGGCAGGGAGCATTAAGCCTTCTGATGAAAGAGCTTCCCAACCTGGTCCCTGCGCTTCGCCCGGAGATGGGTTCTCTGCTGAACCAGGCAAAAAAACAGGTGACGGAACTGGTTGACGCCAAAAGGATGGAACTGAAACTGAAAGCCTCTGAAGTTTCTCCGGATTTTGACTGTTCTGTTCCGGGAATCATGCCGGGGCAGGGAGGGCTCCACCCCATCACGCAGATGTGCTATGACTTAAACGACACCTTCCGTTCCATGGGCTTTGAGATTTTTCAGGAAGATGATATCACAAGCGAGCTGTACGCCTTTGACAAGCTGAATTTCCCCCAGAACCATCCGGCGAGAGAGAGCATGGACACCTACTGGCTGGAAGGGCATGACACCGGAAGCACAAATGAGAAGCTCTGTCTGCGTCCCCACCTCACCGGCGGCAGCGTCCGCTACATGCAGACCCACAAGCCCCCGTACCGTTTCGTATATCCCGGGCGCGTCTACCGGAACGAGACCACGGATGCCCATCACGAGAGAGCCTTTTTCCAGTATGAAGCACTGATCGTGGACAAGGACATTACATTCACGTCAGGGAAGGTGATGATCAAGAGCATCTTAAGCAAGGTGTTCGGCACAGATGTAGCCGTGAGAATGCGTTCCGGCTTCTTCCCCTTCGTGGAGCCGGGATTTGAGATTGACATGGAGTGCCAGGTCTGCGGCGGCAAGGGCTGCAGCGTCTGTAAGCATGTGGGCTGGATAGAAGTCATGCCGGGCGGTTCGCCTCATCCCAATGTACTCCGGGCTGCCGGGCTGGACCCTGACGAATATACGGGCTTCTATGTAAATATCGGCCTGGACAGGCTTGTTATGATGCGCTACGGCGTGGACGACGTGAGACTGTTCCACAGCGCCGATCTGAGATTCCTGACACAGTTCAAATAAAATTTTCATACTTTTGAATACATGTCCGCTGAATCGGACAGGAGGTGTAAAATGAAATTATCATTATCATGGATACGGGACTATGTAGCCGTCCCGGAAGATTTCGATCTGAAAAAACTGGCCTATGACCTTACCATGTCTACCGTAGAGGTGGAAGACGCGGAGTATCTGGCCGACCGTTTTGCACATATGGTAGTCGGCGTAATACAGGAAATCCAGGCACATCCCAACGCAGACAAGCTCAGGGTATGTAAAGTGGACATCGGCGGCGAGACGAAGGAAATCGTCTGCGGCGGAATCAACCTGCAGGAGGGAATGCGGGTGGCCGTCTCCTGCCCCGGCGCCGTTGTCCGCTGGCACGGAGAGGGCGAACCTGTCGTCATCAAGAATTCCAAGCTCCGCGGCGTAGAGTCCTTCGGCATGATCTGTGCTTCGGACGAAATCGGCCTGGGCGACCTGTTCCCTGCGTCCCGGGAAGCGGAAATTCTGGATTTGTCGGCTTTTGACGTCCCGGCAGGCACGCCGCTTGCAGACGCCCTGGATATGAACGATGTGCTGCTGGAAATCGACAACAAGTCCATGACCAACAGGCCTGATCTCTGGGGCCATTACGGCATTGCCCGTGAAATTGCCGCCCTGTATGATCTGCCGCTGACGGAAATCAGGCCCTATACGACAGATGCGCAGTCGGATTTCCAGGTGGAAATTTCAGACCCGAACAGATGTTCCAGGTACATCGGCGTGGAATTATCCGGCGTGGAAGTGAAACCCTCCCCTTACCGGATGCAGAACCGTCTCTGGAAGGCAGGGATGCGCCCCATCAATGCGCTGGTGGATATCACGAACTACGTAATGCTGGCCACGGGGAACCCCACCCACGCTTTTGACGCAGACCATATCGTTGACCATATTACCGTAAGGCACGCCGCTGACGGAGAAGTGCTGAAACTTCTGAACGACCGCGAACTTACGTTATGCGAAGACGACCTGGTGATTGCGGATTCCCAGGGTCCGGTTGCCCTTGCGGGCGTTATGGGCGGCTCCAAGGATTCCATCCTGCCCGATACGAAGCGTGTCATCCTGGAGGTGGCAAATTTCGAGTCCACCGGAATCAGGCGGACGGCCCTTCGCTACGATAACAGGACCGAGGCTTCCTCCAGGTATGAGAAGGCCATCGATCCGGAACGCTGCGAGCAGGCCCTGGCTCTTTCCATGCAGTATTTTCAGGAGCTGTACCCGGAGATGAAGGTGAACGGCTGCTGTGACAGATATGTGAAAAAGCTGCAGCGGGCAGAGATAGACGTAAACCTCAAATGGCTGGCAAAGCGCCTCGGGAAGGATCTGCCCGATTCCGTTATAGGCAGAAAGCTGGAGCTGCTGGGCTTTGACGTGAAAACAGAGGGCGGCAATATGCATGTCACGGCTCCCTCATGGCGCTCCACCGGCGATATTTCCATGAAAGACGATGTGATGGAAGAGGTTGCCAGAATGTACGGTTACGATCATTTTGAGGCAACGGAATTCACCACTTCCTTCCACGGCGCGATCAACCAGAAGGAGCAGGATCTGATCCGGAATATCAAAGAATACCTTGCGTTCCGCTGCGGGATGCAGGAGGTCTACACCTATCCCTGGATGAACGACACCTTCGTGGACGCGGTGCTGCAGTGCAGGGACGGCGTGCTGAAGCTGGCCACGCCGCCGGCTCCGGATTTCAGCTGTATCCGCTCTTCCCTGCTCCCCAACCTCTGCGAAGCAGCGGCAAAAAACGAGCGATATTTCGATGATTTTTCCATCTTTGAGGAGGCGCAGGTATTTTTTGACCGGAATTACAGCTCTCCCTATGACGAATCCGAATCCCTGCCGGAGCAGCGCAGGCATATCGGAGGCGTTTTTGCCAGCGGCAGAAAGGATATCACGGCGCTTTTCCGGGAAGCCAAGGGCGCGCTGGAGTATATGCCCCGCCACACCCACATGGAACCTTTTACCTTCCGAAAAGAAGAAAAGCCCCTATGGGCCGACGACGTGGTATGGCTGAATATCTGCCTGGGCGATGAGCGGATCGGCGATCTGGGGCTTCTGGCGAAAAAGGTATCCATGGAATGCGGCATCAAGAACCTGTCCGTCATGCTTTTTGAGCTGGATGCCTTAAAGCTGAAACCGCTGAAATCCAGAACAAACCGCTTTACCCACCTTGCGGAATATCCGGAGACGGACTATGATATCTCCATGCTCTTTGAATCGAATGCCTCCTGGGCAGACATCTATGAGGCGATTATGGGCAAAAAGAAAGCAAGCGCACTTTTGAAAGCGGCTTCCTTTGTGGACGAATACAGGGGTAAGCAGGTCCCTGCCGGAAAGAAATCCGTAACCGTGCGCCTGACCATCGGGTCGGACGAGAAAACGCTGACCTCCCAGGAGATCGAGAATGCCGCGAACCAGATTATGAAGAAGCTCCACAAAGCGATGGGCGCAGAACTCAGGACCCAATAGTTTCCTGTTGATTTCACATGGATTCCGTATGTCGCTTGCCAAAATGATGCATATAGTTTGCCGAAATGATGCATGGAAGACCTATACTTTTAAAAACGGCAGTACACAGCGCCGGATGTCCGCACCACCACAGCGCAGTACCGGGGCGGGCCGCCCGCTGATTGCGTAAAGATGAATGCAATGAGGTGCCAGGCGTAAGAAAGCGAGGTATGGAATCATGAAAAAATACGGAAAAACCGCTGTCATACTGGGATGTGCCCTGGCATTGTCTGCCGCCGGTTTCTGCGGCTGCGGAAAAGCCGCGGCAGACCCTCCCTCCGAGGGCTATGGAGAACCTCTCCCCCCGGAAAGTGAAGCATATCAAAGGGCTGTCTCGGAAGACGGCGGCGAAGCGTATTGGGACAGCCAGACCACTGTGATCCTGGACGGCCAGACATTTGACATCCGGGACAGGGAAGAAAACGTGAACGGCATCTTCCGTGTCCATGCCCTTGACGGTTACTGGCTGGTGGAGGCACATATCAGCCCGAATGTGGGCTATTACGGCTTTTACAACAGGGAAACCCTGCAGTGGGAACAGGAGTTCACCGGCGCACTGCTGACCTGGTACGGCGCGGAGGGGGACACCATCTCCATGGATATTTCCATGGACATTCCCTTCTCCATGGACATTCCTTTCTCCATGGACATTCCTTTCTCCATGGATACCGTTGTCTATGTCTTCGGAAACGAACTGTATGACGCAGGCGGAACATTGCTCGGCACAATCCCGCTGGCGGAAGGCGAATTTATTCACGGTTTGAAGCGCACCGATACGGAAGTGGAAATATATATCCTGAACGCCGAGACCGAGGAACGGATGCTTCCGGTGGAAGTTCCGTCCCCGGCCTAAGGCACAGCCGGCCGCCTCCCCTTATGCCGCCCCGGGTTCAGGGGCTGTCTTCAATCTGCCGTATCATGCCCGCGATATCCCGGTGCAGGCTTCTGAGTTCATCCACATCCACGGTCCAATACACATAAAAGGGATATGCCGTACCCTGCAGCCTGTCCTGCAGCCTCCGGCAGAATTCTGCCAGCGCATCGTTTGACCGGATAACCTGTTCCAGGTCTCCGTCCTGCCTGTCCTCCACCACCTTCCTCATATGCCTGTAATAAATTATCGGGCCGTCGCCAGGCCTTCTACCCGGTTCCTGTCCACGGACCTTGCCGGGAGATGCTTTACAGGCACCGTTATGGGTCTGTATGCCCTCTGCGGCGGCAAGACAGATTCCGTCATGCGTGTAAGCCGATTTTGTGTCCGGACAGGCCCTTGACAATTCCATCCTATTTTTGTCCCTGCCGATATACCTTCTCCTTCAGCCGGTGATACATCCCGGAGAAAGCACCGCTCTCCGCCAGCAGCCTGCGCAGCGGCGCCAGCGTCACGGCCATAACGGCACGATACCGCAGCAGTTCCCCTTTTCTCATATAAGATGCGGTAATCTGCCTGTGTTCCCGCCTGTCCAGCGCCCTGTTCTCCCGGCTCTCCGAATAGCCGCCGCCTTCATAGGATGCCACAGGGAAATCCATATGGCGCATCCTGGCCTTCGCCCTGTAAAAGCACCAGAGAAAATGATCGTAATCCGCCCTGATTTTATATTGCAGGTCATAGGGCTTCTCCCGGCACAGGGCCGCGCCGTAAAAGCAGGACTGGTGACAGGGAATATTCCGGTAACAGGTGAACCCGGTAATGACAGGCGCGGAGGCAATGGTCACCCGGTTCTTTTCGCTGCCGGTATCCCCGTACAGCACCAGCCGGGTGAGGTCCGTCCCCGCAGCCCGTTCCTCCTCAATGACCTTCCGCGTCCGTTCCAGCACCTCCCCGTCCGGAAAGACATCCCCGCAGTTCAGGAAGAGCAGAAACTCTCCCTGTGCATGGGTAACAGCCTGATTCATGGCATCGTAAATCCCGGCATCCTTTTCCGCAAAAATCCGGACCTGCCCTGCACCCGGACGCGAGGCATGCCCCTGCTTCCATTTTTCTATAGAACCGTCCCTGCTGCCGCCGTCCTTCAGAATAACCTCAAAGTCCCTGCAGCTCTGACGCATCACACTGTCCAGGGTCGCGTTCAGCTTCTCTCCCGGATTCAGACATACTGTAATAATCGAAAATTTCATAACACATTCTTCTCTTTATGCAGATACAGGATACTGCCGGACCCGCACACCAGGCCCGCGATACACACCGGCCAGTACGCCGACTGCGGAATCTCCACATATGCCATGACATATGCCAGCATATTGGCAGCCATATGTATCAGTACCGGCATCCGGAAATCCCCGAAATACTCGTAAGCATACACCATCAGGCATCCCATTGCAAAGGCATAAAGCCCCTGGACGGAATTGCCGTGGTATACCGCAAACAATGCCGCCGACATCACCATGGCTGCCGACACCTTCATATAACGCCGGAAACAGTTATAAATAATTCCGCGAAACAGCAGTTCCTCGGATATCGCCGTTATGACGCCGTAGCAGAAAAGCCCCACCGGCAGCCATGCGGCATGCTGGCTCTCCGCCACCGCCTGGTAAGTTTCCGAAGCCTCAATCACCCCCAGCAGCTCCAGCAGCAGATTCACCCCGAATACCAGCCCCAGCGTGGCAGTCCCCATAAGGACATAATTCCTGGGCGGCTCCTCCCTGATATGCAGCAGTTTCATATCCTCGGCGGTCCTGCCAATGGTCTTGCCGGCAATCTTCAGGATGGCGGCGGCGCCTGCCAGGAAACCAACTGCCGACACCAGGCTTGCGGCATTTCCCGTCATTCCCGTTAAAGTTCCCTGCCCGTCCCTGATAAACAAAAACGCCCCTCCCGCCATGCTGTTTCCCACAGCAGCCAACAGCATGACGGCAAGATTGACGACCACGTTCCTCACCATGATAAACAGCAGAAACGGAAGCACAATCTGCCAGATTCGCTGGCCTGCACTCATCTTCCGCCCCTCCTCCGTACCCCGCAGCAGGAATTTCTGCAGTTCCTCCACGGAACGGACGATATAGTCGGCCTTGGCTTCCTTCAATTCCTCCATACCCCCGTACCCGTAGGTGACGCCAACCGCTTCCACGCCTCCGGCATGGGCGCCCTCAACGTCAAAGCGGCGGTCTCCAATCATGTATACCTTATCCTTTTCCACCGGCTTATCGCCGAACAGCTGCCGCAGGGCCTCCATAACCACTTCGTCCTTGCCTGTCCTTGTGCCGTCCAGCTCACTTCCCACCACTGCCCTGAAATATTTCGCAATCTGAAAATGCTCCAGAATCCGCTCTACATAGACTGTCGGCTTACTGGAGGCAACCGCCATGAACATCCCCTTGGAATTCAGCGCCCGCAGCATCTCGGGAATTCCCTCATAAATCCTGTTTTCAAAAATCCCCGTATCCTGAAAGCGCTCTCTGTATTTCGCCACCGCGGCTTCCGCCTGCCCCTCGTCCATCCCGTAAAACTTCATAAAGCTGTCCTTTAACGGCGGCCCGATAAAAGGCTCCAGCTTATCCAGGTCCGGCTCCTGAATTCCGAAGGAAGCCAGCGCATACTGAACACAGGTGCATATCCCCTCCCTGGGGTCCGTCAGCGTCCCGTCCAAATCAAACAAGAGATAATTCTTCATCTAAAAGCTCCTAATCCTGTCACTTCCGTCGTCTATGGTATTTTCTATTTTCACAATCCTGACATCGTATCCCACGGAAGGATTCACCTGCACATGGACAGTATCCCCTTCCTTTTTCCGCAGCAGCGCCTTCCCCAGGGGGCTTTCGTTGCTGATCAGGTTTTCCAGGGAATTTCCCCGCACCGTGGTGACGATTTTGTAGGTTTCCACACTGCCGTCCTCCACGAACTCCACAGTCACCGTATTGTTCATCCCCACCTCATCCTCCGCGGAATCCTCGGAAATTACCCTGGCTGTCTTAATCATCCGCTCCAGATAGCGGATGCGGCTCTCGTTCTGATTCTTGAACTTCTTCGCGGCGTAATATTCAAAATTTTCGCTTAAATCACCCTGGGCCCTCGCTTCCTTTACATCCGCCAGCGCCTGCTGGCGCACCACAAGCTTCCGGTGTTCGATTTCCTCTTCCATCTTCTTAATGTCCGTCGGTGTCAATTGGTCGTACATGGCATCTCCATTCCCGCCGCCGTATTTGCGGCATCCGTAAACTCTTCTTTCGGGGAAGTATTCCCCCGGTTCCTCATTTGTGCAGGCTCTGCAGGCAGCCCCGCGCCCCAGATACATTTCAACAGTTCAGGCATTTCATCCAATCCCGTAAATCACTGCCACCGCCAACAGAATCTGGATAATGGCAAAACGGAATACCGTCTGTGTGTTGGACCATCCCCATATCTTACGCACATGGTCATGCAGCGGCGTCCTCACATTCTTCAGGATACGGATTCTAAATACACGCAGAAGCGAAAGCTTTATCAGTCCAAGCCCGCCGTCCAGAATCAGCACCAGCGCCACCGGAATATACAGCAGCGGCCGTCCTGTCTTTAAGACAGCTATGCTGATGAAAAGTCCCATGGCGCGGGAACCCGCATCTCCCATCAGCAGGCGGCTGGGCGTGGCATTATACCACAGATAACCCAGGATACATGCCGCAAACAGCAAAATCAGGAATGAAAAATTCCTCCCTGTATTCAGGGTCCTGTCCACCAGGTAAATGGTCATAAGGGAAATAATGGCCAGCGTCCCCGACAGCCCGTCCACTCCGTCGGAACAGTTTGTGACATTAACGGAAACCCAAACCAAAATAACCGCCAGAACGATAAACAGGCCTCTTGGAATGTCAATCCCCATATGCAAAAAGGCCAGCTCAATCCTGCCCGAATTAAATTTCAGGAAAGTCAGTGCCGTCAGGATCGCCACACACAGATCCAGAAAGCCTTTCCGGAACTCTCCCCATGGAGACTTCGCCGCATCGTCCAGATATCCCGTAATCATACAGACCACGGTCAGCAGCAGATAAATGATAATCTCCACATCCAGCCCGGCAAACAGAAAGGCCGCGGTCACGAATGCCAGTACAAAAATAATGCCCGCCCCTCTCGGCTTGCCCGCCGACAGCTTGCCGTCGTGGGCAAAATCCCGTCCCACATCCTTCGGAAGATACTGCCCCAGCTTTGCCGTGGCCAGCACGGTGGCAACAAACGCAAACAAAATTCCCCCCAGGGCAAGCAGGGAGGTCCCTTCTCCAGATACAATCAAATGTAACATATGGCTCCCATCCGCACTTTTGTGCTGTTTTTCTTTGTTCTACCCACACCTTTTCATCTTGTACAGTAATCTTGATTTTATCACAAAAAAACGGGAATTGCAATCAATTGGCGCCGAATACAAATCCCCAAATTTCGCGCCGTCACTTTAGCATTTCTAATTTCTTTTCTGTATAATACAGGTTACCGGAAGTATATATTCTGAAATGACAGGCAATTCAGCAGAACATCTGATTCTGACACAAAAGAGAAACGCAGAGGCGCAAATTGACTGGTATGCGCGCCGAAGCGCATAAGGGGTGTAAAAAATGCATAATATCGTTCAGATAGGAGCGACCATCGCAGAACTCCGCACGGAAAGAGGGCTGAAGCAAAAGCAGCTTTCAGCCATACTCGGCATGTCTCCCGGCAATTTATCCAATTATGAACACGGCGTATACTGGCCGGCACTGGATACCATGTGCAAAATAGCCGACCTTTTCAATGTTTCTACAGACTTCCTGTTGGGGCGCACAGGCTTTCGTTGCCCTCCCGACACCTTCACCGCATATATCACACCTGATTACACCATACATCACATTGTAAATATACTCCTGGCTCTGGACAGCAGTTCCCTGGACGCAGTCCTGAAATTTGCATGTTACCTGAAAGACACCGGAGAGGCAGCAAAACCTCCCGGAAAGCAGCCTTGCCGAAAGCCCGCCGTTTCCTCCGGCAAAACGGATCAGCTGCGCTCCTCCCGGCCCTGAATCAGCTCTTCAAAGGGCCTGTTTCCCGCCGCGCCGTTCTGCCTGTGATATTGCTCCCGAATGCGGTGCGATGCCTCCTCCACCGCTTCCCGGAATCCCCTGGCAGAAAGCCGGACAGCGCCGTCTCCCCAGATGATCATCTGCTCCAGCCTGTCTGAAGTTGCCACGGTGACATGATGCTTTCTTCCGATCTCATGCACCGTCTTCTCGATATACTGGTCCGCCGTCTCCGCCTCCCTGGTATAAACCACATAGATATTGTGGTACTTCTGCACGGAACCCGGATTCCCCCTGACCTTATAGGCATCGAAAACCAGAATCAGGGTGCTGCCCTCATACCCCTGATAGTTGCTGCAGATATCCATAAGCCTGTCCCTGGCACTGTCTATATTTACCTCTGCCAGAGCCTGAAGCTCCTCCCACGCAAAGATTATGTTGTAACCGTCTACCAGCAGATAGCTTTCTTTCGGAGCAGGCGCCATCCTTCTCCGGTCGGCAGGCAGTGCGCCGTCAGAATCCGATTCCGTATCGGCTTCCCTGTCAGCCCTACTTCCCACGTTGCGCTGGTGATAGCGGTAAGGTTCATAATCCCGCTTCGCCTTGCCGTAAGTACGCTGAAATATCTCTTCGATTTCCTCCTGGGTGATGTAATCCGAAGCCCCCTCTGACTGGTCTGCCGCCTTCCGCTGCCTGCCGGGCATGCTTCCTGCACGTATGCCTGCAGCTCCGCCGCCATGGTCTCCCATTCGCCCCACATCCCGGTATCCTTCCGGCGCAGCTCCGGATTCCGTACACCTGCCGTTCCTCCATTCATCTGCCTCCGGACTCCATCCCGATTCCATGTGCGCATATGCCGGTACCTGCTCCCACGGCACCACGAAACCCGCCCCATGGGCGCAGAAAACCGAGGAAGCGGGATTCTCCAGGTCCGCCTCCGGTTCATAACCGATTAATGCCATGATTTCTTCCGTGTTGTGGCATGGTTCATATCCCTTCAGCGTACAGTTCAGCCTCCCCAGCCCCCTGGTATAGGCATTCACTTCCCGCTGATACCCCCGCATGGAAGCTACCGGCGCCGAACCGGTAAGCAGGGATATCTCCCCCTCCGTCAGCGGCGCGTCAAAGCGTCCCTGCATCCGCTGAATATCCGACATCGCCCTGCCCAGCTGACCTGTCGGCACCTCCAGCACAAAGGAAAATACCGGCTCCAGCAGCACACTCTGCGCCTTGCACAGCCCCTGTCTGACTGCCCGGTAAGTGGCCTGCCGGAAATCACCGCCCTCCGTATGCTTCAGATGCGCCCGTCCGGTGAGCAGGGTAATCTTCATATCCGTGACGGCCGAACCCGTCAGCACCCCCGGATGGGAGCGCTCCTCCAGATGTGTCAGCACCAGCCTCTGCCAGTTTCTGTCCAGGATATCCTCGCTGCAGGCACTGGCAAACTGCAGCCCGCTGCCCGGCTCTCCGGGTTCCAGCAGCAGGTGCACCTCCGCATAATGGCGCAGCGGCTCAAAATGACCGATACCCTCCACAGCATTTGCAATGGTTTCCTTGTATACAATCTGTCCGTCCGTAAATTCCACTTCCAGGCCAAATCGCTCGGAAATCAGCCGCTTCAGAATCTCAATCTGCACCTCGCCCATAACCTGTACATGGATCTCCGGAACCGTCCCTTTTCCGTCCCGCTGCACCAAAGCACGCCCTGCCCCCGTCTCTTTTTTCCCGGGCATGGTTCTTTCGTCGGATAACACGGTGCTTCCTCCCGCCCCCGGGATGTTCTTTTTCCCGGATATTGACGGCCTTCCGTCGGAACCCGCAGTTTCCGCGGTGCCCGCCCTGCCCGCCTTCTGCCATACCACTTGGAGCTGGGGTTCTTCTTCCTCCAGTTTGCGAAGCTGGCCCAGCACTTTGACGCTGTCACTGCCCTCCGGCAGCAGCAGCCCGTAAGTCAGCACAGGCACCAGCACCGGAAAGGCATTCTGTGTCTCCGCCCCCAGTCCCTGCCCCGCAAACGTCCGTTCAAGCCCCGTCACGGCACAGATGCCGCCCGCCTCCACCTCATCCACCGCACTGTACTGGGCGCCGGCATAGACCCGTAGCTGGTCTGCCTTTTCCTCCCAGGCTTCTCCTTCCGACGCAGCGCTGCCTGCATTGCTCACAGGCATCTTTACCCGCAGCGTGCCCCCTGTCACTTTCAGGTGGGTGAGCCGGTTTCCGGAAGCATCCCTGGATATCTTGAATACCCGGGCGCCGAAAGCATCCGGATATACCGGGCACATGACATACCTGCGGATTCCCTTCAGCAGTTCTTCCACTCCGTCCAGATGCAGGGCGGAGCCAAAGAAACAGGGAAACACATGCCGGGCTGCCACTGCCTTTGCTATGGCGCCGTCTTCCAGGCTGTCCGTTTCCAAATACGCTTCCATCAGTGCTTCGTCACACATGGCGAGGCTTTCCATAAATTCCGGTGCCCTGCCCTCCGCTCCCGGCCCGAACTCCTGGCATCCGGCGTCCAGCCTGGCCTGCAGTTCTTCCAACAATTTTTTCCTGTCCGTGTCGGGCTGGTCCATCTTATTTACGAAGAGAAATGCCGGAATCCCGTACTGCTCCAGCAGCCTCCAAAGCGTCTGCACATGCCCTTGCACCCCGTCCGATCCGCTGATTACCAGCAACGCATAGTCCAGCACCTGCAAAGTCCGCTCCATCTCTGCGCTGAAATCCACATGTCCCGGCGTGTCCAGCAGCGTGATGCCCAGGCCCTCCCACGAAATCTGCGCCTGCTTGGAAAAAATCGTGATTCCCCGCTCGCGCTCCAGTGCAAAGGTATCCAGAAAGGCATTCCCATGGTCCACCCTGCCCAGCTTCCGAATCCTGCCTCCCGTATATAACAGCCCCTCTGCAAGCGTGGTCTTGCCGGCGTCCACATGGGCCAGCAGACCGATGCATATGTTCTTTTTCTCCGTTTTCAATTCCTGCCCGCCCATGAAAATGTCTCCTTCCGCGATCACATATTGGAAGAGTATACCACAGGAAGGGACGTTCGTCGAGATGCTGTACACAGAAGAATTGTTTTTGCCCTGACAATATGCGCTTATCCCTGTTGCATGGCCGCAGTAAAGCCGGCGTTCTTCCCGTTTAATCCCGTTCAAGCCCCCTCAGAAAAAGCTTGACATAACACGGAAAATCCCTTATAGTATGCTGTAAACGCAGCCCTAAGCGCATTTCCGCGCTTTCCGCTGCCATAATAACCGCTAGGGGAGCACATCGCTGAGACTGAGGCTTTCGTCTGTACCAAGGCTTCTAACCCTCACTACTTGAACCGGATAATACCGGCGTAAGGAAGCAGAGCAATTATAAACGCATACATATGCTGCGGAATCTTTTCAGCCGCCGCATGAAATACATCTCCCGCCGGGCTTATGCGCTGCCAATTGCCGATGTCGTTCCTCCTTAGCCAACGTATAAGGAGGATTTTTTATGTTATGCAAGATTCTGTTGGTTGTCCTGTTCCTGGCCCTTCTGGCAGCTGCGTCAGCTTTCGCAGGAACCAGATATCGTTCCGGAAAAAACCGCAATTCCGGAGCAGAACACAATTCCGAAACAGAGAACAGTTCCGAAACACAAAACACTTCCAAGGCAAAGAGCGCTTCCGGGACAGGGCGCAGTTTCCAGCTGACTGCCAGGAAGCTGACTTTCTGTGCCATTGCCATCGCTTTGGGCACTGTGCTGTCCAATGTGAAACTCTACAGCTTCCCCTTCGGAGGCTCCGTCACCCTGCTCTCCATGCTCTTCATCTGCCTTCCCGGCTGCTGGTTCGGAGCGGGAACCGGCATCATCACCGGAGTAGCCTACGGTATCCTTCAATTGCTTATCGATCCCTATGTCATACATCCTGCTCAGCTGCTGGTGGATTATCTGCTGGCTTTCGGCGCCTTCGGGCTGTCAGGGCTGTTCATGGACCGAAAAAACGGACTGGTAAAGGGCTATATCGCCGGTGTAACAGGTCGATGGATTTTCACCACCATTTCAGGCTGGATATTCTTTGCGGAATATGCCTGGGAGGGCTGGAATCCGCTTCCCTACTCCATGGTCTACAACGGCATCTATATTTTCGCCGAATCCGTTGTCACCTTACTTATCCTGGCTATCCCCCAGGTAAAGGAAGCTTTCTCACGCATCAGGAAACTGGCTTTGGAATAAATCCTCATCAGGTTTGAAGCGCTCCTGATAAATTGGGATGTTTCCGAGAGCGACAGGAAAACGCTCCGGATGCTTATCAGATAAGCGTATATTTTGAAATGCGATTATATACGCGGGAAAATGAATTAAACAGGGAGCCGGCCAGATACCGGGGAAAGGTATTCTGGCTGGCTTTTTGCTATGGCATGTGTTCCGTCCGTTATGCCCCATAGTAATGCTGAATAGCATGGGCGACATATTCAGCGCAGTCTTTTCCAAACCGGCTATCGGTTGCCTCTGCAAGTTTTTCCCCTTGCAAATATTCTTTTGCCAAATCAAGCAGGATATTTCTTGCATTATCAAGCGCATACATCATTTTGTAATTTTCTGCAAGCATTTCAACAGCGGAATGTGCCATATCCATATTGCCGGCTTCTTTTGCTGCCATAAACTGCTTATAGATTCCGGCATTTTCATCTTGTTCCTGTTTTATTTCTTCGCCGCTCCCGGTTGACTGCATGACTGCTTCCATTGCCTTTTCCCTGCTGCCATACCACTTCAATAAGTCTGCCACAGCCTGTTCGTTGGCAAAACCGGCAACCAAATGCTCTTTGTATTTTTCCATACTCCCGTATTTTTGTGCCTGCTCAGCAAGGCTTTCTTTTGACATACATTCCAAAGTATGATTTACCATTTTCTGTACTTCTTCGTTGCTAAATGCTTCAAAACTCATAGTATTGACTCCTTTCATTACGTCTGTAATTAACTCAATAATCCCATTCAGCCGATTTCGTTTCTGCTCCAATAGAGACTTTTGAGTTAATAAAGCCTGTTCTTTATCATAATTAGGGTTATCCATGATTTTTTTAATGTCTGTCAATGGAATTTCCAATTCTCTAAAGAACATAATTTCCTGCAGCTTTTCTAATGCTTTGTTGTCATAGAGCCGATAACCTGCTTTTGTTAATTCCGTTGGATTTAGCAGACCGATTTCATCATAATATCTCAATGTCCTTATACTTACTCCGGTTATCTCTGACACGTCCTTTACGGTTTTCATCATTTCCTTTCGATTCAATCGTAAACCGTTACGTCACGAGAGAGTCAATACATAAATTTGAAATTTTTGGTTTTTTCTTCTGACAATTATACACAAGTTTCTGCTTTACAGGAATCGTGTTTTTGTCATTGATGGCATGATTGAATGTAAAGAAATGCAATTGAAAAAGAAACCCTTCCATGATATGATATTTACAGAGGTAACGAATATATATTTGTAATGCAGCATAGGATAGGAGGTGAATGTTCTGGGTATTAAAGACACTGTCACGACAA
>OFHN01000485.1_pt1 | contig 35901 bp, 39 predicted proteins | sample 1521321 | NCBI WGS metagenome assembly OFHN01 (sample SAMEA3504130, study PRJEB24116) | mouse gut metagenome | biome: mouse gut; feature: mouse-associated habitat; material: faeces | place: Denmark | collected 2011
GAGTTCAATATAGGCATCCCCTAATATGAAATCTGGCCCTTCTTCCCTGCTTTCTATTTTCCTGCTGGCTATACATCCACCAGCCAGTTCTTCCATGTGGTGGTTGGCAAGGAAATACCCAACTGCATCTTCAATAATAATTGGGTTTATACAGATCCAGTCCTTATTCTCCCTGTATGGGTTATCTAAAGAGAAAGCCATTGCCTCATAGTTTCCATTCTTTGAATATATCATTTATTTCCTGTTTGGTGTTACAACTTTATTATACCAGCTCAATCCCCCACCATCTGGGCTTTTCCCCTCTGAAACAAGGCATGGTGTCCCACACTCACTGACATTCCCCCTGACAGTTTCAGGGCAGTAAATTTCCAGTTCCTCCCCATCCAGAACCAAAACTGTTGACTTGTTTTCTTTGGTTAATAAGACAGCCTCCTTCCATTCTTCCTCAAAATAATACTTCTCCACAGATTCCTCCTTCCCCTGCTTTGCTTTCCTGTTCCTTTTTCAGCATAGCACAGGGGGGGTTCTGTAAAATTTAGAGAAAATCCCATAGAAAGCCAGCCCTTGCCCTTAAAAAAACACAAAAAAACAGGACACACCCCTGTGAATCCTGTTTTTCTCTTTCCCTTATATTTTGTACCTATAAAAATGCAGCAGGCTTTTGCCCCTTATCCCTGTCCTCCCCCTATCCCAATGTCCCCTTAACTGTCTGTGTCTGGCTGGAGGCCTGCCAACTTTTTATCACCCACATACAGGCTCCAGGTCTTTTTTCTCCACTGCAACCTCCATCAAGCCACTTTCTATTGAGAGCATCCTTATAATCTGGTCTGCATAAGGGAACAGGCTGTCATAGCACTTTAGCTGTTCCTCTTTTGGAAATTTGCCATTTTTAATGCCATCCACATGGAAAATCCCCTCCAAAACCAGTTTAAGGTGAAATTTACTGGAATCTTCCTTCCCCAAATATTGTTCCAGCACTGCCACTGCCATGTCTTCCCCTGGTTCAAATCTGACAGAAAATTCCATATGGTCTGACAGGCTGACCTCCCCAGACTCTTCCAGTCCATTCAGCAGCTCCAGCCTGCTGATCTTGTAGCCTAACAGTTCTATTTTTCCCATTTTCCTCCTCCTTTTCCCAGTCTAATCCTTGCATTTCATCACTGCCCTGCAAGCATACCATAAGAAAGTGCCTTATAACCCCTGCAAAAACCAGCCCTGCCCTTTAAAAATCCACAAAAAAAGCAGGACAGCATATCTCTGTGAACCCTGCTTTTCTGATACTTCTATTAAGAACCCTTACAATATAGACAATGGAACCTGCCAAAAATTATGTTGCCATCTGCAACTCTTCCTTCTGGATTTCCAATACAGCCTCTCTGGACAACCCTGAATACCTGATAATCTTCTCCAATGGCTCATTCCCATGTATCATTTCCCTTGCCATCTGTATCTTTGTTGTATTTTCAGCTTTTTTTGCTGCCTCTTTTGCTGCCTCTTTTGCTGCCTCATACCTCTCACTCTCCAAATATGACCTCATCACTTCTTCCTGGTCATACAGCTCCATCAACATGCTCAGCACCTCCTGTTCCCTGCTTTCAAGATATTCCTTTAATACATTTTTATCCTTACATATCCTGATGGTCTCTTTGATTGCCTTCCTTGTCCTGCCATAAGCCTTCACCTGCTCATTGCACACTTTTGTGAATGCTACATACTGGTTTATTATATCCCCCTCTTTGCCATCATAAATCATTTTCACTTTTAAATCCAGGCAGACCTGCTCCCCACCAAAAAATTCCCCTGCAAATGAAATCTCTTCTGGCCTTGTCTTCCTGTCCCCAGTATAGATGACATAAACCTCTGGCTTTGGCATCTTTAATTTTTTACTGTTATATATGTTCTGCCTGGTTTCATTGAAATATTCCCTGTAAGTCTGCACAAGGTACATCAATGCCCTAAATATGATATTGGGTGTCCATGTGGACTGGCTTTCTATCAGAATCAATAAGGTTGAGCCTACCCTGAAGCCTATATCATTATAGATGTCATTTACAAGGACATTGCTGACTGTGACATCTTGCAGGTCATCTTCTGTAACATCCCTGTCCTCTGGATGCAAAGCCTGATACAATTGCATCAAATACTTTTTTTCTTTGAATAATGAGGTAAAGACACTATCTTTCAGGGTATGCTTTACTATCCCATCATCATTCTTCTCCTCTTTCTCTCCCAACTCTTCACCTCCTGTATAACTTTGTTCCTCATTACAATATTAACATGAATTGTTTTTATTTTCAATTTCAAAATCTGCCTGCTGCATGGATAAGGCAATGTACTGCTTTCCCAAGATGAATATATAAATTTTACATGGACTGTGGGGCTAAGGAATTGGAGGGATGGGGAAGGAAACCTTGCTTATAATTTCTCCCCCATTCCCATCATTTTCCCAGCAGTTTTTCCCAGAGCCTACTTATCTTTACTGAAGAGGGCAATGCATTCATCAACCACATTCTCCACAATCCTTACTTGCTGTGGGGTCAGCTTGTCCAGCTTTTCAGACAGCAGGAGCTTGTCCTTGTCAATGATGTCACCAGTCAAAAGATAATCAGTGCTTACTCCCAATGCAGCAGCCACTTTCATCAGGTTCTCTGGCCTCATCCCCCTCTTTCCTGATTCAGCATAGCTGACAAATTGAGTGGTAAGCTCACTCAGCTCTGCCAAGGCCTCCTGGGTCAGCCCCAGTTTCTTCCTCCTCTCCATGATCCTTTGTCCCATTTCTTTGAGGTACAGTTCCACATTCATCTTTCCTTCCACCTTTCTTCTTATTGTGAAATTCTATCAACATTACACTTGTTTTGTAATGTTGGTCTGTTGACAAATTTCAACTATATGCTATCATTTATGGATACAGCCATTCCCACTGCCCAATGCATTTTTGCCAGAAAAGCCAAAGGCATGGATGGTATATGCTTGGCATATCAAATGAAAAGGAGGCTGATTTTTTATGTCAGGCAAAGTAACCCAATTTATGAAAACACAGAAGTACAGGTTTGATTTTGGTGCAGATGGCAAGCTGTACACCACCATCTTCCATGGGAAAATCCCACAGCCAGAATTAAGGGGCATGGTTTCCTCCCTGCAAAACTGCCTGTATGGAAAAACCCCAGATGTGATATTCTCATACCTGAAGCTGCACCACCTGGAATTTTCAGACTTTCACAGCATGGAATCCACATTGGGGAAGGAGAAGGCCATGGGGTGGGCAGCCTATCTCCTACACTCTGACACTTATGGAAAAATGGAGGAGATCCTTGGGGATGCTGATTTCCATTATGCTGTGGTAGACTGCCAGGAAAATACCCAGGCATACAGTGAGGGATGTTACCTTGCAGCCACAAGGACAGCATGGGACAATGGGGGACCCCAGCACAATGCCATTGCACAGACCTATCTCTGCCATAGGGAAACCTGTGAGGAATGTGGATATTTTGCCATCAGGAAAGCTATTGGGAATGTCCTTTACACCATTGACAGCTCAGAGGGAAAACCTGTCCTCCCAACCTTTGGCTGTGTGGACATGGCTGCCCTGTTAGCAGAAATTGAAACTATCAATTCCAAAGAGGATGCCATCAAAACAGCCATTAAATAGCACTGGCATCAGGCAGTCCCAAACATGAGATATTGAACATAAGATCATTGATACAGGCTCTGATGGGCATCACCCATCAGGGCTTTTTCAACCCCAAAAATAATATGCCTGTCACCTGCCCCATCCCTGCTGCACAGCAGTTTCCTAAGTGGGGGAACATGCATTTTCCATCCTTCCAGACAAGGAAGGAAAGGGAAGAAAAAGCAAAGAAAAGGAAGGGGTTTTCCTTCCCCTTCCCATCATTTTTCCATATCCCTGCTTTTATCAGTTATTTCCCAATATCCTCCCCCTCTCACAGCTCCATCCCTTTAATCATATCCAGGGAAACCAACATCCCCACAGTATCTTTTACCCCTGCCAAATAAGACAGGTCTGAGTATCTATGGTTTGTAGCCCTGACATCTGAAACATAATTGTTTATAATTTTTACCTGCCCCACTGTCAGCCCAAGCCCCAGGAACTCCTCCTCTGCCTTATCCTCCTCCCTGCTGCATTTCTGATATATTTCATCATCCCATATAAGTGCATCCCTGCTTCTGTCAATAAAGTTTCCCAAGCCTTTTTTCAATAAGTCATCTATCAGTCTGTCCAAGCCTTCCTCCCCCTTTTCTCCATCTTTTCAAATATTTTTCTGCCCCTGCATGCAATATCACAGCCAGCCAATCCTTGTGAATGGGAAGGCTATCAGCCTTGCCTTTGCCTTAAGGTTTGCAGCAGGCACATATTTTTGTTTCCAAAATCTGCTGTCATTACTGTTATTCCTGTTGTCCCCAAGGAAAAAGTAACATCCATCAGGGACTTTATAGATGCCATCCCCCCTCCTGTTCTGGGGAGCCTTGGTGAAGGAACTATCCAGTTCAACTCCATCAGCATATACTTTGCCATTTTTTATTTCTATGGTTTCTCCTGGCAGCCCAACCACCCTTTTGATATAAAGCATCTGTGGATGGTCTGGTGGTGTAAACACCAGGACATCATACCTTTCAATATCCCCTTCCCCTATCCCATATCTGGAACAGATGACATGGTTCCCAGGCTCAATGGTCCCTGCCATGCTTTCTGTTGGGACAACAGTCAGCATGAACACACACTTAAACAAAATAACTACAATAACCAAAACTGCCACATAAATGATGAATCCTCTCCTCTTCAAAATAACTGCCTCCTCTCTCTTTCTTTTTCCATATCTTACCACTAGCCATCCTTGGAAGGCTTTTGCAGAAACCATCCACTCATTTGGAGGTCCTCCTGTTTCCCTCCAAAATAACTGCCTCCCCTCCCTTCTTTTCCATATCTTACCACTAACCATCCCTGGAAGATTTTTGCAGAGACCATTAAACCATTTGGGTGTCCCTTCTATTAATATAGGGAGGTTCCCCATGGGGCAGTTGAAATTTCCATATACCCTCCCTTCCATATTTAATAATGTAAATGTAAAAGAAAACCATTGGAGGACAGAGAGAAAGGAAGTATAAGAATGGGAAAAGGGAATGGAAGGTGTGCATGCTGCACTACTGAAAATATTGGGTTAGATTTGTCAAGCTGCTGGATGGGGGCAAACCCTGCCAAGGGATATGCACATAGGGCTGTAAAGACAATTGCTTTCAGGAAGCCCACTGGCCTGGAAATCAGGAACAGGGTTGGTGGCTTTTTAAAAAAATACAACCTCATTGTATATGGCCCCAACAATGGGGACTTAAATATTGATGTGGTATTCCTGCTCAATGGCTATGCCTGCCTATGCAGGGCAGACACCAGCAGCACTACAGGCAATGCAAGGGACATAACAATATCCCTTGTCTCAAGGGACAGGCCCAGGGAACTGATGCAGCAGTTAGCAGAAGCTGAGATTCCAGTCTGGGAACTGGGGCAGGGGATTTATGGCTTCCAGTACATGTTTGATTTCCAGGTTGCTGTTTTAGATGAACTGCCAATGCAGGAAAAAGCATGGCTGGAGGGGCTGGTGGCCCAGTAAAAAATGACACAGAAGAAAAAGGAATCTGCCATGGGCAGGTTCCTTTTTGCATTCAGGGAAAAGCCATGGATACCAGCAGACAGCCTTTGTGAAATGGAAAAAGCCCTGGCAGGGCATCTGCCAAGGCTTTTCCTATAAAATGTGCCCTTTTTACAAGCTTAACTGAATCCCTATTGCCCTACTCACCAGCCCAACATAGGCTGTCTGCTGTATGCTCCCAATTTTCCTCCCCAGCCTTTCCTTATTAATAGAAGTTATCTGCTCTGCCAAAGCAATGCTGGGCCTTGTGAGGCCACATGCTTCAATCAGGACATGGGTTGGCAGTTTTGCCTTATTCATTTTGCTGGTAATGGGTATAATAGTAATAATTGGTGAATACTCATTTGCTTTGTCATTTGAAATGACAAGCACAGGCCTCCTGCCAGCCTGCATGCTGCTTCCAGCATCCCCTTCCAGCTCTGCCCAAAATATGTCTCCTCTCCTGCACATCCTATGTAGCCCTCCTTTTTTGAATTTTTTACATATTCAAAATGGATTTTCCAAACAAAAGAATTTTTTCAAAAAAACCAGCCACAGCAATCTCCAAGGACTGCCATGGCTGATTTATAATACATAGAAGGTTATGTGGAACTAAATACTTTATGTCATTAGAGGAATAATATGAACACTGGACTAAATGATTGTCAAATATTAACTATAAGAATTATTTTCTCTTCTTCCCACTCCTCTCTCTTTTCCCAGAACCCACATTCCAGGGTACAGGGTATCCTCATTTACTGCTGCCTCCATCTTCCCTCCTCTTCTTTATTTTGTACATTTTAAATATGAATGGTTTCTCCAATTAAATTTTAAACCCTATGGTTTCCCTCCTCTTCTTCATTTTCATTACACAATAAATATGGGGGATTCCAAAAATTAAATTTTAGGAGTTCTCATAGAAGGGGACAAAGACAGCCCTTAGGTTGTGGGCATCCCCAGCAAATGGCCCCTGCACACCTTGATGCATTACCCATCCTGCTTTATTTCCTCATCTGAGATGGTCAAGTTTTTTTGTAACACTTACAAGGAAAAGTTTTGACATAATCATGCCTGCATTCTCTTTTCAAATGGTGTCATATATCCATTGGATGAATGCGGGCGGATATGATTATAGTAGACATATACATAATCCCTGGTTGCATTATTTAGTTCTTCGTCTGTTGAAAAACGGTGTTTGCTGATGAATTCCGCTTTGAACGTCCCATAAAAGCTTTCCATTGGGGAGTTGTCATAGGGGCATCCCGCTTTACTCATGCTCTGCTCAATCCCTTCTTCTTTACAGTAATCTGTAAATGCCCGCGAGGTATACTGTGAACCCTGATCACTGTGCAGCATCAGGTTTTTGGGATGATAATTTCTTTCCAGAGCTGCTTTCAGCGTCTGCACAGCCAGCTCTGCATCGATATGGCTGCTGTTGAGGGTTGCCACCACAGATCTGTCAAACAGGTCAATAATGCTGCAGTTATATCGCTTCCTTCCATCTTCCATAAAAATATAGGTAAAATCTGTACACCATTTTTCATTTGGCTTTTGCGCATGGAATTTCCTGTTTAGATGATTTTCAAACTTTTTATAGCAGTCCCCCTTTTTGTATGCAGGCTTTTTTGGCGTCACTGTGGAGCGGAGCCCCAATTCCTGCATATATTTTAATACCGTTGTATTGCTCAAACTGATTTTCGCCCGCTGCAAATAAACCCTCATCATCCGGTATCCTGGATTTCCAGAGTATTCATGGTATATTTGTATAATCAAAGAATCCCTATATTTTCAAGGATTTTATAAGGAAATGTAGGAATAGTCAAGTAATAAACGACTTCCCTACACTTCCTGATACCCTTATCCGCTCTCAAAAATATCATTCATTTGAATCGGCATTCTCACCAGATTCTGTCGGTTCAGGACTTGGAGTAGAGCCGGTTTCCTGCTCTTCTTTTGTTCCCGGTTCCGTTTCTTTGACAGCTAATTTTTCAATCAAAATCTCGATTGTCGGAACGGATGAATTTTTGTTAATGGATGTGAAGTGCATGACCTCTGCGTTCAAAATCTCATCCTTAATTGCACCATACTCTCCAGAAGCAAAATTGACAAGGTTTTTCTTATCACCAGCTTCTAAAAGTTTAACATCAAACTTTGCTTCTCCTTTGTACCTCTTAACGAGTTCTAAAACAGTTGTTTCATTCATAACAATACCTCCATTTACTTAGTATCTTTGTTGTAGTTTGCAGAGCTAATTCCAAGTATCACGCCCATGAACGTGTCGATAGCAGCAATCGTACCAACCACCTGCTCTCCACATGGCAGATTCCAGATACCAGCTAATGCAAAATATAATGTACCTAATGCCGGTAAAAACACCATCGCAACCCACTTTAAAATATCGTAAGTCTTATTACTCATGCTCATCACCATTTCCCTCCTTTTCGTAAGTCGACATTCTTATAGGAAGTTTTTCAACCTCCGCCATTACCCTTTTTGCAGATCCATTCCCACCCATTTTTTCATACGGAACATATAAATAGTCATGCAGGTTCTCATATTCATCCTGCGTAATGAATCCGCGGTCTACATAATGCATACCTAAAAACAATATGCGATCGTGGGCAAGCCCGACCAGCATTTCTGTTTTGACATCTTTTTTTTCAAGCCTTTTCGTGATATAGGCCCACAGTCCAGAAGATGCAAGAACTGAACTAAAAACCGTAAGAATAATCTGTTGCCATACTTCCATGGTCATCCTCCTTAAATTTCTATTGTGGTGACCTATCCGTTATCACCAGCTTTTTGTTTACCACAGTAATATCCTTATCAAATAGAGATTTGTATAACTCGATAAGGTTGTTCCTTTGCTGTTTTGATAAAAGTTTGTAGTAGCTGCCCATCCATCCCCGGAACATATTTTCAATGTTCTCATATGGAAGTCCGCCATTTTGAACCTTTACAGCGAGTTTCTTGAGTTTCCTGCGCATGGTAGTAACTCTTGTTGGGTTGATTCGTTTAATCACCTTCCCATCTTTTGTCAGTGAATATTTTATTTGCAGAAATTTGTATGTGCTGGACACCTTTACAATCCGGGTTTTCTTCATATTTATGTGAATCCCTAATTCCTTGGCTATGGAAGAAATATTAGCAAGCAAATCCTCAAGTTCTTCTTTGCTTGGGCTTATGATGTACCAGTCATCCATATAGCGTCCGTAAAACTTCTGCTGCCTTACATATTTGACATAAGTGTCTATACGGTTCGGATAATAGATGCCGATAATTTGCGATAGCTGGTCGCCAATATTGACGGACTTAGCCATCCATTTCGTACCATTTAATTTGTTTTGGGGAATTTCACGATATTCCAGTTTATTGAACAATGTTTCTTCACATACTGCATATTCTTCGTCCGACATATAGGATACATCCATTTTGAAGCCGTCGAAAATAAGAGTTAATATCCAGTCGATGAATTCATCATCATCAAACAGTTTCAATAACTCCCTTTTTGCTATTTTGTGAATAATATTGTCATAGAATTTAGAAAAGTCTCCGAATAGAATCCAGCCTTCATTTCCATGAAGCTTGTAATACTTGTGGAGATGCACTTCAAACCTGTTCCGCTGAAAGGAAATTCCACGCCCTTTTATGGATGCACCGTTATCATAGATGATGTGCTTCCTCACCTCAGGCAGTAAAATATCATCGCACAGAACATGGCGGACAATGCGGTCTCTTATTGGGATACTTGTAATGGGCCTTACCCTGCCTCTCTCAGATAGCTGGAATTCCTGTACCGGACCATTTTGAAGTGTCCGGTTGAGAAGATCTTCTTGTATGTCAAAAATATACCTTAGAAAATTCATCATAAATTTCTGGGTAGTTTCTTTCCATTTGCTACCTTTTACTGAAGCTTTATAAGCCTTGTACAAATTATTGGCGTCACAGAGAATCTCCTCATATTTCATAATTTATTCACCGTGATAGCAATACTTACCGTAGTAAATTGCGTCCGGCTTTGTCATTTATCCCTTGAAATGGAACGGATAACGTCTCCTTCTCTATTGGTTAGGTAGAGAATCCGGACGAACCCCATTAGAGTTCGTAGCGTTGTTGTAGTTCGTATTGCCATTGTTGTTCACATTGGCGAAGTAAGCCGAAGACACGACGCAATTTAGACATTACCCTGGTAAATATGATTTGATTTTGTTATCCCTCTGACGCCACTTTTTTATCAATCCGATTTCTCGGTCGATAGCTTTGATATATCTGCCGTAGACATTGACGTCCACCTCAAACACTTCTACCACTCTTTGGAGTTCATTTATAAGTTGTTCGCAGCCAACAATCGCTGCATTTTGATAATCTCTCCGCTGCTCATATTCATGCAGAGTAGTCGGATATATGGTGTTTGCAGCCCTGACATTTCCGGTAACAGAAGCCGCAAATTTATCTATCCGGTCTTTGAATTTCTGCATTAGATACCGGTATCTTGCGAAATCCTCATACTCATCTTTTCCATACGCATATCTTAACCGGACAAATTGGTCTAAATCCTTAACACCAAAACTTCTCTGCATAAGCTCTATCAGCATATTGTGAAGCTCTATTGAATATGTAATAGCCTCGAATTTTGATTCGGAACGGTCACTGACAAGGACACTCATTTAGTAATCCTCGCCAGTAATTTCTTTAAATTCCTCCTCAGTGATCCAATCTTTTACTACGGCGTTTCTGACACGGTTTTCATTCCACAATCTTTCTCCATTTACAATGGTGTTGTAGAACTTTCTTACCTTGTCAAAATTCTTGCTATGATTCATGGTGTTCCTCCTTTCTTTTTACAGCTCAACATCACACATAAGCGCAATATACTCAATATCAGACTGAAGCTTTGCTGCTGCCAGTTCCGCAGATGAAAGTTCCCGGAGCACAAACCAGTACTCATCACCCATCTGGGTTACCTGTACGCATTCCATATTTTCATAAACAACTTCGCTTTCTCCATCTGAAATCATAACAGAATGACAGTTGCCATCGAAAATGCTCTTGTCGATTTTGGTTTTGGAAACATAGTTATTTCCGTTAAGTGTCAGATTGTCAATGGTAGATCCATCGGCTAATGTGACGGAATAAATCTTTTCATCCATTTTGATATCTCCTTCCAATGTTTATGACTTTTATAACATAAGTTTCAAGCACCTGCGTGCTGTTTTTTTTTATTTTCGGGGCACAAGGCCCCTGGATTTACTAACCAATAGCAAATACCGGACGAACCCCACTAGAGCCCGTAGCGCCGTAGTAGTTCGTAGCGCCAACGTGGCCCACAAGGGCGAAGTAAGCCGAAGACACGACGTCCCGTAACCAATAACTAGATGCTCTGTTTACTATCAACTGTGGACGCAGTGCAAATAAGGAAAGTTGTGTTTTGTCGATTGTGTAAATATATGGCACTGTAGAGCCATCCGAGGTCGGACTAAAATGCAAATGTCCGTATATCATACATTCATTTGGAATCTCAACAGTGGAATCACACCATGCCCCGGCAGTTGGTTTTCCATTTGAAACTGCATTAACTAACAATTCGCGATGGGTTAATACCATACTACCGAATGCTGAAGTAACAGTTGTTTTCGCATTATTTAGACCTGTTTTATACATTTCTGAATTAACATAACCGCCTTCTGTAGTACTAGTCGCGTTCATTCGAGCACTATACAATGTAGTCTCTGGAATAATAACTAGATGGTGCTTTGTAAACGCTGTATCACCACAATTATACCAGTAATCCATATCAGCAATCAGCCACTTCACGCCGCCAATTGTCCAGTAATCTCCGATAAACAGGTCATCAAAAGTTCCATTTTGAATTGCTGTTTTCTGAGCTGCTGTAACGGATGAACCAAGATTTTTCCCACGATAGGTATTACGATTATCCAAATTTAACGCTGCGTTTTCTTCTGCCTCTCCAATCGCAGGATTTACCAAATCCTCATACGTCATTGCCCTTGTTCCATTTGATGTCTCAACAAGCAACAAATCACTTGATGTGGGTTTGGTTGCACGAGACAAATCCGTAATTTTTCTTGTTGCCATTATTCATTCCTCCTAAATTGATAATATAACGGTTTGATTATCACTTGTTACCAACTCACTTCCTGAATCATCCACAATAAGATGTGCGAAACCAGAAAGATCTTCTAATTCCGTAATTCTGGAAATGAGCGTATCTATTATGTTGTTAATACCAGAGATGAAATTATCAACACTTTCTTTATCATAAGAACCGATATCCTCCGGTGTAATATTTACAAATCCTTTCCGATATTCAGTTTCAGCATTTCCTTTTATTCCAGAAAGCAAAGAACCTGAAAGACAATCCCAATATCCATCCGCGGTATAATACACATTCGTTCCGGTCGGATATCTAATATCACCACCATCTTTAAATGTACTATCAGACACAAATTCATCCGAGATATTGAACATATATCCAGCGACTTTTGTTTGTAAATGTAAATCGTCAAAAGCTATTGTTCCCATGGGAATCAATCCACCAAGTCCTTCGCTTATCTGTTTTGCCTGCTGATAGTAATACTTTGCGTTATCAACATTTTCTCCAACACGGTGATCCGTATCTCCCACTGCATATGACCTGGCGATCTTTGCATTTAATTCACTATTCTCTTCATATGTGGATGCCTGCTCCGAATAATACTTCGCATTGTCGGTATCTTCACCCTCTCGTCCAAAGAGTTCGATTGTAAATCCGTCATCGGTAACAAGTTCATCAACGCCATCCCCCAAAGTAACTGTGCTTTCTCCGACAGCATAGCTTTTGGCAAGCATACTGTGCATGTCAGAATCATAGGCTGATTCCTTTGCATCGTTTGATGAGTTTTTAGCCTCCTCCGAATAATACTTTGCATTATCGGTCTTTTCGTTTGAGCGAATACCGCCCTCACCAATTGCATATGATTTTGACATGATGCTGTAAACATCTGCCTCCGACGCTTTCTCTCCAGCTTTGCGTTCTGAATTTGCTGCATTGGTTTCCGACGTTTTAGCATTCGTCTCGGAAACCTTGGCGTTTGTCTCCGATTCTTTGGATTTTGTTGCCGAAGTATCCGAAGCTGATGCCGAGTTTGCCGCATTGGTTTCTGAAGTCTTAGCTTTAGTCGCAGACGTAGAGGCTGCCGATGCTGAGTTTGCTGCATTGGTCGCAGCAGTCTGCGCCGCATTTCTATATACCAGTGCATTTGATTCCGACACCGCTGCGGCTGAACGTGAAGCAGAAGCACTTGCTGCGGCTGAAATCGCCTCTTTAGAATAGTTGATTGCCTGCTCAATAACCTTCCACTCCGATGTTGATTCTATATCTTCTCTCTGTATCGGGTTTCGGTCAATGATAATGCCAATGGAACTTGATGCCGCAATAGACGTTCCAATCCTTACTTCGATTATCGGACTTACTGTTTCCGCCAGCACCACCATCTGATATGTAATCTCAAAATATGCAGTATGTCGGGCTGAATCGCACCCCAATGCCGGATTGTAGACAAATTTTCCGTCCGACTTTCCAAGTTTTATACTAATCTCAGCATTAGACGGTATTGTGTATGGTTGTCCATCACTAAACAGCTTTACTGCCAACAACGGAAGACTGTCATCATACTGAACAACATGTATGGTTCTGCCAATCTGGCGAGAAACAAAATCAGCATACGCCGTATGCAGTATTTTTGTACTATCTGGCGTATAAGTTGATACGCTCATAAAATATCACTTCCTTTCTTTCAAATATGACAGAACTTCCTCCATCTGGCTTTTTAGCCCATCTATCTGCTCCTGCTGGTCATCTATTCTGATATATGCTTTCTGGAGCATATGGGCGATAAGCATAATAAATTCTGAATACCTCACGCCTAAATTGTATTGAACATTTCCATCCTCATCCAAATCAGGCACTTCGATATACTGGTCTGTTTCGGTATCATGAATCTGCTTCATTTTGACATCCCGACAGTATGCTGCGACCTCCATATCAGTAAGTCCTAGCTCAGCCATTGCGGCTTTTAAGTCCTGGGCAATTATGCCAAGATGAACGCGGTCCCCATTATTGAACATATAACTGACAGGTTTTAGCATAAAGAATAATTTCTCATATAATGCTGAGATATCTCTGATGTCGTGTTTTTTATTTCTGTCAGAAGTATTGATACTTCCATTCTTTGCGTAGACGGTACTCCATTTGGAATCCGACAGACCACAAGGATGCCCCTCGTCATTGTCAGGCGCAACGGCACCATTTGAATATATACGTCCGGTTGTCCATAACTGGCTGTGTACCGTAAATAATCCACTGTATAAATCACATTGTCTGTCTTGGGAAATATCCCGAAAGCAAATGTAATTCAGACTGGAACTATAGCCATTATTCGTTAATCTGCCAAAATTCAATTTTGTATCTGACGTAGAATCAGGACTTGATGATATGACTTTCACATTTGAACCGAAATCTGCATCACAAATGTAGTATGCGTTTTTTGCTATCATGACATTTGCATAAACGGTTCCAGTAAAATCGCCACTACAACCAGAAAATACTTTACCGCTTATTGTCGTACCTGTAATATTCTCCGCCGCAACGTGTTCCGCTGTGATTTTCAAGGCATTGACGAAACTCGTAGTCACTGTGTCGTTAATAATTTGTGTGATTGGGTTCTTTCCGGTATTGAAAAATTCCAGACCGTCCTCACTCATTTTCATAAGCAAAACATTGTCAGCATTCCTTACTTCAATCACTCCATCATCAGTTCCACCGGCTACAACAGTTCCTCCTTTGAAAGTCTTACCGCTTATAGTCGTACCCGTAATGTTCTCTGCCGCAACGTGTTCCGCTGTGATTTTCAAGGCGTTGACAAATTCGGTTGTAACCGTGTTGTCAATAATGGTGGTTATCGGCTTAGAGCCATCACCATAGAACTTAAGTCCCTGAACGCTCATCTGTACAAGAAGATTATTTTTTGCATCTCTGACTTCTATGTTTCCGTTGGTATTATCAAAGCCACCAACTGTCAATGTTCCGCCTTGGATAATGCTGGCTGTAAGATGACCGGTGTTAATGAAATCAGCCACAATAGAACCATCCTGTGTGATTGCTGTCGTGTAAGGACCGTTATATCCTGTAGGGGAATATCCAAGTCCTCCCTTATTCCATCTCCATACTTTTGTTGCTTTTTCAATGTTCGGATCATCCATAATAAGAATCTCATCCGGATATTTTCCGCCGCTGCTACTGCGAATAACAACATAACCGCCAAGACCGCCGCTTATAAGCTGTGTGGCAGTCTGTATCGCTTTTTCCATAAATGTCTGGGTTGGCTGTTTCTTGATGGTCTGGCTCTGTTCGGACACCGTATCCGAAAGCGTACTCTGCGATTCTCCCAATTCGATTGAGATGTACTTGTTTGTTATGGCGTTATACGTTGTTTTTATGCATTTTGATGTTGCGCTAACACCAAGCAGCGGAAACTCGACATTCACTGTATCGCACAACCGGACCGTCTCAAGCAATGCCATCATCTCATATTCTTTTGTCTGGGATAACTGCTCAAACGATACCGTCAAGGACACAATGGGAACCCCAATATTGTTTTTGTCAACGTAGTTTTGTGCAAGTTCCCGTATCTCATCTTCCGACGGATACTGGTCGTCCCATTCATAAGAATTTTCCCATTCATTTGATAAATCCAGCGGCAGGATTCGAGTGTAATCGTATGTACCAGCCGTCTTCAATGTTTTTTCCGGCAATTCAATCATTCCCCATTCATCACTGTACCAAAATGGATAAACAGCCGTATAGACATTGCTGCAACTCTCTTCCTGTTTCAAATCCGTCATGTTTTTGCCATACCGGATGGTAACCCCTCGGTTCGTTCCCCGATTCTGGTGAAGTATTACATTGAAGCCGTTAAATTCATACTCACCGTCACCACCATAACTCTCAAGAATTGATTCGCTGGAGCCTCCTAATAAGGAACGCATGGAAACCGGCTTTAATATTGTAAATTCCCCAGAAGCACTCATATCCGTTGACAGCTTGAATGGGTGTGAGACAATAGCGTTCGACTGTGTATTTGAGATTGCCGCTTTAACATCTGACACAGAAAACGGGCTAACCGGATATCCGGACATGTCATAGCTGATATGTTCTGCCTTTATCGTAACCAGTCCGTTAATCGGTTTTGAGATGTCATATATCCGAAATGGCTGCGGCTCAGAATATGGATTTGGTTTGGCGACTATGATCCGCCGCAGTTTCAAATCCGAATACCGTCTTCCGGAAATGTGGTATTCCATTTCCAGCTCAAAACTTCCGTTTCGTTCCTCCACCACCTCACATTTCAAGGCTTCAGACAACCCACCCAATCCGTTTGTCTGAAAAGATGTAGCGGTTGATTCAAACAACCGAATTAAAGAGTCCACCATCTCGGAATCACCTCCACATATGTAATTCCGCCAGTCCAAGTAATACTGTTTTCTCCAGGAATAAACTCTGGAAAACCTTTATTTAAAGTAATATCAGCATTTCGGTTGACGGTTCCTTTATAAGCATCCTGAATCTCACTGTCCAGAACAATTGAACCATTGATGTTTGAAATCGTAATTGTGTGCTGGTCGATGTTCAAAACCCCCCTGCCGCTTCCGTATACTGTTATGCACGGCAGCGAATTAAACCCCGTGGGGTTATACAAGGTTGTCTGTTTGCTGATATTTACGAGTTCTTCCCCAGATTTAAGAAATCTCTGGGGTTTGCAATTAAAATCAACGGTTAATCGGCCAGCATGTTGCATAATATTTTCAATACTGATCTCGTCCTGAAACATCGCCATACGATAATATTCAGGTTCGTATGAATCTTCCAAACGGGCATAACCGGATGCCGAATGCAGCCATTCGGAAATAACATTGGCCATACTGGTGTAATCTTTTCTCTTATCGCCTATAGCCAATTGATAAGACCTGTTTACGTTCTGGTATGAGCCGTTGTCGATTACCAAATCGCCATTTCTCCCCGGAACATGTATAACCTCATAGTCTCTTGCCGGAGCCTGATACTCAGGTGGGTGTTCCACCTGAATACCATAGTCCAGTGAAGAGATGCCGTTAAACATAACTATGCCCATGTAGCATTTCTCCTTTCTACCTGTTTCTGAAGTATGTGCGATACTTCGTCTGCTATTTCTTTTGGATTGTCACCCCGTATATCGAAGTGATTATTCTGCTCAATTGACGGCTTACTTAACAGATTGCTTAGCGTACTCTGTAATTTGCCTATCGCATTGAGTGTTGAGTCGTTCATGTTTGCAGCGTTCCTGTTCATGGCACTTGCTGTAGCATTTGCCAAATCAAGAGAACCCGCAATAGAATAGCCATTCATCATATTACCGATTTCATCAGCTCCATTTTGAATGTCTGTCAAATCCATTACCGGTCTGATTGTCGGTTGGGTTTCGACATCCGAATTTAAGGCATCGTAAATATCTTTAATGGTCTTTCCCATGATGTCAGTTGCCGTATTATAGATGTCCTTTTCACCAGATTCCAAACCTTTCACAAAGCCCGCATCCGTATATTCCCCAAGCTTCGCAAACATTCTTGAAGGGGATTTAATGCCAAGCGCTGCCTTTGCTGCCTTATAAGCTGCTTGGGCAACAGCTTGTGCCGTAGCGGACACACTTGATTTTCCGCTGTTTAATCCATTCTTCAATCCGCTGCAAATATTATTTGCCACGTTCTTTCCAGCAGTATTGTTTAACACCTCCTTCAATCCTTTTAATGTAGCTTTACCAACAGATTTTGAACCCTCCTTTGCTGTTTTTTTGTTCTTTTTCATAGACTTGGATAATTCGTCTACCGCTTTCTTACCGCCAGATTTGGACTCTTTCTTAAGCGTTTTACTGATAACATTGCCTATCTCTGTTGCCATTGCAACCAAAGCCGCATTTTCATCCGAACCGCTTTCCGTCAGTTTGGCAAGAGCTGATGTAAATCCAGCAATACTCTGTCCCCCAGCATACGCATATGATGATATAACCTGATCCGCTACCGTATCCGGGAGTTTCAACGATTCAGCAAACTGCTGATTAAACTGGGCAACCTGATCCGGGGTCATAGTCAGGAATGCGCTGACATATTCATAACCATCAACGCCCATTTCTCCAATCTTTTGAAGTAAATCCTGACTGAATCCCATCTCAGCCATTTTCTGTAAACCAGCAGCCCAATTCTTTGTCTCGTTCAGGCTTTCCTGGAAATTGTCAATAAGGGTTTGAGACGTCAGACTTGACGATTGTGCAAATAACGAATTCGCTTTTGCTATTTCATCATTTGTCATTTTCATGAACTGATCTACATAATCAACACCATCCGTCCCCATCTTCTTTAACTCTTCCAGCAATCCCTGTGATACGCCTCTTGCCGCCAATGTCTTTAGATTCTGCTGCCATTTTGTAACACCGGTTATCTGCGACTGCATATTTTCAAGAATGGAATCAACCGTCACCTGGGAATGGGAAGCCATATCATTTTCAGCCTGTTCAATATTGCTCTTTGCCTCTTCAATACTGCTTTCAACTTCAGATAACTGTTTATTTAATTCTTTTACCCGCTTCCTTGCGGCAAGTGTATTCTTATCAGAATATTTAGCAATCTCATCAAGAATTTCTTTCTGAGTTGTTTCCAATTCTGCCAAGGTTTTCTGATGCTCTTCAAGATTCTTTTTATCTGCCTCGTATAAGTCAGTATTTGATTCAAATTTCTTAAATAAATCAATTCCTGACTCAAGACTGACTTTAAGCGGGTCAAGAAATGTCGAAACAGATTCGGCCAATGTATTATGCAATTCGTTGAAAACCTCTTTGGTATGCTCTGCTATTTCCTTCTCATCGGCTTTCACCTGTTTCTTAGCTTCCTTAATCGCTTTATTATTAGCTTTCAATTCGCTCTTCAATGCCTTCGCTCTGGCTTTAGACGCTTTCGTATTTGACTTCTGTGCTTTCTTTAATTGTTTCTGTAACTTTGTCCTTTCTTTCTGTAAAGAAGATAATTCCTTTTTGTGGGTCTTCAGATTAGCAGTATCTTCTGCATAGTAATCGCTTTCCTCATACAACTTCTTACCATACACTGTAATTGCGCTGGATGCAGCTTTGATAGCCTTTGTACCCAAAGTAATATTTTTTGTTGATGAGAGATAGGCTTTACAGAATTGTGAAAATGCCCCCTTTCCATAGTCAAGACTTTTCTTTACCGATTTAACAGTTCCTTCGTACGTCCACGACATGATAGACTGTATCTTTTCTTTCATCGTTTCCACCGCTTTAACTGTGGCAGATGTAGAAGAGTTTACAGATTCTATAACACCAACTAATTTAACACCCTTTGAACCTGATTTCACTCCTTTGGAATAAGCCTTTGCCGCTTTCTTGCCACCATCAAGGAAACTGGTCGCTATTTCATCTGCTGCTTTGCCATTCAAACTCAAGCGTTGTTTATACAGCTTGTTCAATTTCTTCAATTCCTTATTAGACATGGTTACCAGAGCGTTTACATATTTTGCTCCGGACGGACCCATATCTGAAAGGACTTTTAACAAACCTTTATTGATTCCTCGGTCGGCGAGTATCCGAATATTGGAAGCCCATTCCGTAATACCGGTTATCTGCGATTTCAGATTCTTTAACAGCTCTTTTCCAGTGACATCCGTTTCAACAGAAAATTCATCAAACACTCCTGTTGCATCTTTGATAGAATCCTTTACAGAATTACGGAATGATTTGAATGCCTCTGCTGCTGTTTTTAATGTCATTTTGATTTTCTTGCCGTTTTTATCCGTATTTTCGGCATACTCTTTGAATACGCTGTTACTGCTCTTAAGCGACTTCAATACAGCTTTTGCCACATCCACACCAACCTTTGCTAATCCTTTTGTTGATTCCGCCGCTTTTCCTTTGTTGCTATTGATACCGTTCGCAAATCCTGACACGACATACCCGCCAATCTGTGCAAATACTTTTGACGGTGAATGAACGCCCAGTTCAGCATTTGCGGCATTCACTGCGGCTTTCGCCATTGCGGTGGCTTGTGCAGACGCCATAAATGAATTACTGCTTATTCCGTTCGCAAATCCCTGCACCATATATTTACCGGTATTATAGAAATCAGAATACTTGTTATGAACCGCACTCATTGCATTCGTGACAAGCGCTGTCATAGATGTTGTAATGGCGTCTTTTCCAGTTGATATTCCTGTGGTAAACGATGTTATAAGGCTTTTAGCTGATGCTTCAACTTTTGATGTGGCATCTTTGAACACTTTAAGAAATTCGTTGATTCCGTTTTCACCCATTGTTACAAGTGCTTTTCCAAATCCGCTCATTCCGCTGGTGTCCATGCTGCTCATATCTTTGGATAAAGAAATAAGATTTCCTATTTCGCGGATGACCGCTGTTAATGAAGAAGCACTTACTTTGGAAATATGGTTGTAGAAATTACTGAAATAACTTCCAAACGATTCAATATCCTCGCCAAATTCTGCCAGTGTAGTATCGTCTGAGAACCATCCTCCGGATTCCGGCAGACTCTTTTCAAGTTCCACAATGGAAGACGCGGCGCTGGCGGTTGCCGTAACAATACTAGAATCGACATTTTTCATGTAGTCAGAATATGCTGAGAAATTTCTGCCGAAATCAATCAAACGTTCTCCGAAATCACCAATATCATTATTACCTGTGAACCAGCTAACGACCCCTCCTGTGTTTGGAAGCGTGTTTGCCAGCTCCACTAACGCTTTACCCGCTGTTGCAGAATTTGTTATTGCACTTGCATCAATTCCAGCCACTTCGTCTGAATAAGATTTCATCGCCCTGCCAAATGGCACAAGCTGTTCCCCAAACATATCCATATCGTTTTCACCAGCAAAGAATCCAACAACACCTCCAGAATTAGGTACTGTGTTTGCAAGTTCAACCAGTGCCTTTCCTGCCGTCGCAGAATTGACAATAGTATCCGCATCCAATCCTCTGACTGCCAGCGAGAAGTCCATCATCGCTTTACCGAATGGAACTAACTGTTCGCCGAAAGTATTCATATCATTTTCTCCGGCAAAGAAACCTACAACTCCACCACTGTTAGGAAGCGTAGATGCCATTTCTGCAATTGCCTTACCTGCTGTAGCAGCATTAACTATCACATCGGCATCCAGTCCTTTTACAGTATTTGAAAAGTCCATCATTGCTTTACCGAATGGTATAAGCTGCTCTCCAAAGGTATTCATATCATTTTCGCCAGAGAAGAATCCAAGTACCCCTCCGCTATTAGGAAGCGTAGCCGCCATTTCTGCTAAAGTCTTGCCAGCAACCGCAGCCTTTGCGACTAAATCTGCATCCATTCCAGATATAACATTTGAAAACCCTACCATCGCCTCACCAAATGGAACCAACTGTGTTGCGAAATCCGTCAAAGAACTTCCACCGGTAATCCATGACGTCACTCCCTGAAGAAGATCAGCCGCTGTGAGCAAGAGTATCGTTTCAACAAGAGCCTTTGCCCCGTCCATCATAGACGGCTGGATTTTACTGGCGCCATCAACAAATGGCTGTATGTTTGTCATAAATGAAGATAAATCCGTTCCAATCTGAGGGAACTGGCTTGTTATGCCGCTCATCACTCCGCCAACAATACCGCCTATAAATTTGCCAATAGCGGTTCCTATGCCCTCAAGCAATTCACCGCCTTCATTTATCAGCCAGCTAAGCCCTGGAATTTGTGCTAATGCACCGATAGCCGCAAGCAATAATGCCATTTCTGCAATGACTGCACCCATTCCTAAAACGCCAACCATAGCTCCAGGTACCAGAGACGCCACAGCACTGAGAGCAAGCATAATAGCAGATAATAACCCGATACCGACAATGCCTTTCAACAGCACATCTGTATCAATTCCACTCAACGCGTCGGTTATACCAGAAAAGAATGCCATAAGAACATCTACGGCAGCCTGAATAAGAGCCGGTAAATTTCTGGCGATCCCTTCAAGCACTCCGATTAAGAATTGAAATAGCGAGTCAACAATCTGCGGCGTATATCTAACCAGCGCATCAAGTACACCAGCTAATAATTGCAATGCACCCTCCGCAAGAGCCGGCACACACTCAACCAAAACATCGACCAAAGTTAATACAACTGCTTTTATTGCTTCTCCAATCGCCGGTGTTCCCTGTGTAATTACTTTGCAAAGCACAATGATAGCCTCGCCAATTTTAGCAGCCACCACCGGTATAAGTGATGCAATACCAGTAACAATAATCGTAAGTGACGCAACGATAGCGGCTGCGCTGCCAGCCGTAACAGTCGCCAGCATACCAAGCCCAGTTGCAATCGCAGAAATTCCTACTCCTGCTGCCATCAGACCTGCACCAATGCCAAGCACGGCAATGCCCAATAAAGCGAAAGATGCTGATAACCCAAGAATAGAAGGAACAAGAGGCTGAAGAACAAGCCCCGCAACACCAAGTATTGTAAATGCCCCTGCAAGTGTCACTAGACCTTTTCCAATCTGTTCCCAGCTCATGCTTCCAAGTGATTTCAGCGTCGGTGCAAGAATTGCCAAAGCCCCTGCTGCGACAATCATGGCCGCACTTCCGCCAATAGTACCTTTCATAGCATTAAGGCTTACTGCAAGGATAGCCAAAGAGCCGCCCATGGCAACTAATCCTCTAGCAATTTCATCCCATTTCATGCCGCCCATATCCTTCAAAGCACTTGCTAATACTTTTAACGCTGCACCAACAACCAATAACCCAGTACTGAGCGAAACCATATTTTTAGGCAGCAAACGCATAGCGATTGTAACTTCCGTCAACGCTCCCGCCATAGCCGCAAGACCTCTTCCAAGATGTTCCCAACTCATATTTCCAAAATCTTTTATAGCGCTCGCAAATATCTTCATTGACGATGCGAGTATTACCATAGCAGTCGCAGTAGATATTACCTTCTTGGCGTTTCCAGTAAGTTTCGTAAATGCCGAGATTTCAAGAAGCAGAGCACCAACACTGGCAAGACCTTTTCCGATTTCTTCCCACGACATTCCGCCAAATTTCTTCACAGCGGATGCGAGAACCACCATAGCCGAGGAAAGGATCAAGATTCCCATAGATGTGCTTGTCATCTTGCCATCCAGTTTCGCAAACCCAAGAAACAGGGCAAGTTCGGCCATTAAACCTCCAATAGCCACAAGTCCCTTGACAATTCCCTCCGGATTTATAGAAGATAATTTCTTGAGTGCGCTTGCTAATATCAGAACTGCCGCACTAATGCTTATCATTGCTGTACACGCTTTGAATGTGCCGGTTAAATCGCCGCTTATCTTACTGAATATAGCAAGTGAACCCATCAACTCGCCAAATAACGCAGTAATTGCCCCGAGAGAAGCTGTCAATTTCTCAGGTTTAATTGTCGCTATCACCAAAATTGAAGCAGCCAAAATGCCAATCGCACCTGCAATCTTCAACAAAGTTCCAGCTTTGAGATTCTGTTGATATGCCTCGAAACACCCTCTTACGGAATCCAGAATACCAGTGACATTTTCAAGAATATCATTTACTCCGTCTAAGGAATCCTCTATGCCGCCGACAAAGTTCTTAACTCCCATTAGAATGCCAGCAAGCAGACCGCCATTCAAGATGTCAAGACCTGCACTAATATCACCGCTTCTGAATGTACTCGCCAAAGCTTCACCTATACCGGAACATGCTTCGGAAATCTTGCCTCCTATTGTCTGGACAACACTCCATATCGTTTGCATGATATCTAAAAAACTTTCAAAGCTTGGCATTTTGATTTTCTGTGTAACTATTGAAAAGAATTCTTTTATCTTCAATATTGCAGGTGTGATGAAAGTGGTAACTTTCTTTACCGATTTTGCGAATACGTCGGTATCCTTTATACTATCCCTGAGACCGCTAACCCAGTCGCCCCAGGAGCCGGTAACATCTAAGATGCCATCGCCGAATCCCGTGAGATTCACAACCAAATCCTTAACGCCCCCGGCAATTGCCTTTATAACCGTCAGCCCTATATCCAGAGCTGCGAAAAATCCTTTAAATGTGGATTTTACTTTTGCTGACTGTGATTCGCTCAGCTTGAGGTGGCTTGTAAACTCTTTGAGTGATTTTGTAATGTTGTATAAGTTCTTAGCCGTCATCGGAGGAAATATTTCCCTGAATGCTTCCTTAACGGGTTTTACAACGCTGGCTAATCCTTCAAAAGCATTTCGGAAAGCATCTATAAGTTCTTCTCTGCCACCCATATCTTTCCAGCCCTGCAACATAGAATTACGGGCATCCGACTGGGCATCAATGAACCCTCCCAATACCTGGCTTAATTCCGTCCAAAGCACTTTTGCCTCCTCAAAGTCACCAAACAAGGTTTCCCATGTCTGTGCCCATCCAGAGCCAACCGCTTCTTTCAGTGTGTCCATAAGCTGTGTGAATGTCTTTACATCCTGTGCGGCAGCAAATGCTTTCTTTCCTATCTCTGTATTTTCATCTGCGTAATCTTTTAACGTATTCACGAGAACTTCTGTCGTCATCCATTGATGGGATAAACTATCATTGAAATTCTGTGTAGCGCTGATTGTTCCTTTCATCAAAGCGCCATTTGCATCTTTTGTGAGAACCTTATACATTCCGTCTGATTGTTTCTCTACAGTTCCTGCTGCCTCTGCTGCCTTAAGCAACTGATTCTTGAATTCAACAGTTGCCATATTAGCGTTTTCTATTGATTTCCAGTCAATCAACTTAACGCTTCCCGCTGAAAGTGCCTGGGAGAAATTATACATGGCTCTCGATGCCTCATCAGCATTTGCACCTGATACAGCGGCTTCATTACTGATACCTTTGATTGCCATTACGGCATCTTCTAACTTGACACCGGCATTTGTAAACTTGCCAATGTTGTTGGTCATATCAGAAAATGAATAAATTGTTTTATCTGAATATGTGTTCAGTTCATTCAAATACTTGTTCACTTCTTTTAGTGACGCCCCGGTACTTGCCATAATTGTCTGAACTGAACCCATTTTTAATTCGTATTCGTCAAATCCTTCTTTTACAGGCTCAACAGTTAATGATTTAACTATGCGCCTTCCGGCATCTATCGCCGAATTTGTAATATTCTGGAGGGCGGTTACAGCCATTACCTGCAATGCTGAAAACTTTACCCTTACAGCTTCAACACCATTGGATAAACTGTCGAATGATACTTTTTTTGTGGCTGAATCAATAGATTCCAAGCCTTTTACAGAATCCTCCAACTTAAGACTCTGCTTTAATTTTTGAAGCGTAGACAAACTTGTCTGTACATTCTGTTCAAACTGGCGGTTGTCAAACCGCATCTCGACAACTCTGTCATCAACAGTTCTGCTCATAGACTGGTAACCTCCTTCCATGCATCTTCCAAAATTTTGTCAAAAATAGGCTGAATAGCAGGGTTGATGTAATCTCTTCCCTGTACCCAGCCTCCGGTGCCTGTTCCGTGTCCATACTGTAAAATAATCGCTATCGGAACTCCGTTATGTACATTTGTGTTATGAAAACTAATTACAGCCGAACCGTTAGTATGTTGTATCTCATACTTCCACGAATCGGCTGTCAAACCACTGTCGACAGGTGTTGCAGACGCCAGGGCGGCCACTCCTTCTCGACCATATTTATCAAGGCTGCTTATTTTTGCAACCTGCTTTACTCTCTCTAAATATCTGGTCAGTTTAGAGAAATCGCCCTGTTGTCTGAAACTTATCATTTTATCACCAACCTATCTTTTCAAATAATTGCAGGAACTGAATCCCGTGTACTGTACGCCGTCGATTGTAAACTGGATATACAGCCATTTTGAATTTCCGGACACATTGTAGTATCCGAAGCACTGCACCTTCGTTCCTTTCGGAATAAGACACAATGCTTTCTTGTTTGTTCCGGCATCATTACGGCAATACAAATCTGCTGTCGTCTTATATGTACCGGCTAAAGATTTGTCAAATTTCTTGGCCGTACATGTAGCGGTAACCTTTTTGGAAACTTTCTGGTTCTCGTTCTGAACCTTGTTGTCTGTAACAACCGCATTTCCATTCAGAATCTGGTTTACCATCTTCTGAACCGCATCATAATTGTATCCGGCTTTTTCCAGCGCTTTCTTGCGTTCATCGCCTGTACCCCATGTACCCGCAATTACTTCGCGGGCAATAGTCTTCACGCCTTTTCCCGCCTCTTTCTTTGGAGCGGAAACCGTATTGTTGTCATACTTAGGCGTAATAAACCCGCGAATGTACTTGCCGTTGATTGATAACGTGCGTTTTTTTACGGAATCGCTGTAATTTCCTTCCATCACAACAAAGTAACCAGCGGACTTATGTGTCTCGATAATTGTCCCAACATGATCCGGCCATCCAGTGTTATCGCCTTTTCCGCTGTCATCCCAATCATATAAAACAGCATCGCCGGGCTGTGCAATATAATCATCATTCTCTTTCCAAACACCCAATTTCTTAGCAGCATCAATCAGATAACCGCAGCTAATTTCTATCGGCATGATAGCTGTATAACCAAGCTTAATTGCCAGCGCCGACCATGTACATGCACACCATGACCAGTCGTACTTCATCTTTATACCGCGCGGAAGTTTACCCTTATATCCGTTGTAAATGTCAATGATGGACTTATGGGTTCCGTTGGATTCTTTCTTACCCTCCCACGATTTAACCAAGTCAACTACTTTCTGTCTCGATCTCATCTCTTCTACCTCCTAGCCTTTTGAATTTAATTGTTTTCTTCTAGCCGCATTCAGAGCGGCATTCCGGTTTAACAGTTCACGTCTGCTCATCTTCTTAGGCGGCGAATTTTTAACCTCGCACACCCGTATCAATGTAAGCAGGCGATTCAAGTGCCACTTCTGGCATTCAAACGGAATGTTCAATGCTATCATCCAGTAATACACCAGCTCGGCTGTAATCTGCTCCCGGTTTTGTTTTCCGGTATTACTGTTTGAAAACCACGTTGCCGTCATAGGAGCCTCGATGTAAGCATTAACGTCCCGGATATTATCATCCGTAAGAAAGTTATAGACCTCCGGATCGACGTTCTGTGTCAGCGTCATGCATCGTATATAATCTATAGTTTCCTCGGTTGTCTTCTCCTGCTTAGATAGAAACGGTTTGCACCACTTTGACTCCCATTTTGAAAGGGAGACCAAAGAATGCTCCAAAACAAGTTTCTGTTCTTTTGATGTAACAAACTCTCCCTTGGATTCATCCCACAAGTCGTCTCTCGATGGAATGGTTATTTGAAGCATCCTCTGTCAGCTCCTTTCCTTAACCCATCGGTTTCTCAGCGGCTACAGCCTGCGAAATCTGGGTAATGTTCGCTCCCCGCAGTGTGTCATTCTTGATGTCTTTCTCGTTGAATGAGATAACACCATTCACAAATGCCGCCGCTTTTTTCGGGTCCGTAATCAGTTCCATGAATAACTGGTCGTATGCTTCTGTTTCCATGAAGTCTCTTGAAATCTCTTCCGATTTCATGAACCGGCGTCCGTCCGGGCTTCTCTTTCCGTAAGCCTTAAGAATCAGCTCCTCGAATATCTTTATAATGGAAGGATTGTCCTGCGCAGCAATAATGTTCTCAATCATCTGCGTCAAGCCGCCAGTTGTGCTTAACTCCATCTTCGTGGCTTCTGACTTGTTGAGGTTGAAATAATGGTCCTCCGTCCTCTCATTTCCCGCATAGTCAACAAATGTAATCGTTTTCTTTAACATATCTTCTTATCTCCTTCAATAAAAAAATGGGGCGTAGGTCCATTCAAGTGGATACGCCCCTAAAAATATTGTTTCTTAATTAACCTGCTACCTGAACATCCTCTTTCATAAGAGAAATAACTTCATTAGGCATTGGCAGTCTTGCCTCCGTTTCATCGGAACCGAAGAGGATATCCTCAAGAGCCTTGAGTTTCTCCGAATTCGCTTTCGTACTGTCAATCACAAGAGTGGCGGTCGGCTTATACCCTGTAACTTCCACAGGTGTAGTGCTTAATTCCCATGATAAGGTAATCGGCTCCGGACTGTCATTAACCGTACTGTATCCTTTCTCGGACGGAGCTGCGGTTGCGCCATAAATCATGTGTAGCTTATAGCCGTGTGCATTTTTCTCCGTGTCGTTTCCAACAATCGTCTTGTAAGCCATACCAAATGCCTTACGATCCTGTTGTCCGATCATCACTCCATCAGCAACCTCGGCAGAACCATCACATTCTGCAAATTCGTCCGGATATGTATATGCCTCAACGGTAGCGCCAAACTCCTCAGCACTTGTAAGCGCCAAATACTTAATATTATCGGCATAAATTGCATTTGACTCTGCTCCTGAAGGACTTTCTGTAACAGTAGATAAACCGTTCCATGCAACGCCATTATCATATGAACCGTTAGCTTTCTGTACATATAACACCCCATTGCTCACGCCGGTTTCATATATTCTTTCACCGGTCTGATCCCACTTTAATTTCATAGTCTGTTTCCTCCTTATTAGAAATACAATGTAAAAACATCGTGATTAAGATTTCCAGATTTAAAATTCCTGTCAAATTTGCAGTGTGGAAGAGCTGCTACTTTTCCTACAATTTCGCTGTCTGGATCTTTGTCAATAACCGTCACCGTATACACATAAGACTGCATATACACTTTGTCATCAGCAAAATCGTTTTTAATATCACTTCGGGAATAAACGATTGCTGGGTAATTCATTTTTATTGACTCAGGGGGCTGGAAGTACACGTTACGGCTTCCCAAGATTTCTTCCAGTTTATTCTGCAAATCAATCCTGTTCATCGTTGTACACCTCCCCTATCGTCAATATAAGCCTTGGGTATGCAACTTCAACATTTGAAATCTTCCACTTCACACCCATGTACTCAACGTAAAGCATACTGTGAAAATTCTGAATGGCAAAAGGATCGGCTACAATGCTTATCTCATTTGCAATACAGATGTTGTCGTTGAGATTTTCGGAATTCTGAAACTTTTTGGTATTACGAATCAAATCACCATAGTAATCTTTTTCCGTAATCCGTTTGTCCCATACTCCCGGTTTTATTTCTACCGATTCAGCGTAGCCGATTTTCCCATAAAATTTTGCCATTTTGAAATTCTCCTTAACCTGCCACAGTGGTATCTACAGCCGGCTCCTCAATCGCAATCGCTGAGTAAACTCTTGTAAGCGCGCCAGAACATCTCGTCTCCAGAAGGGATTTCTCCTGATTAAAGTCAATGTCGAACTGAGTGAAGTGTGTAACTTCGCCGCCCTTGGTTGCTCCCAATGAATAATCATTAAGGTTTGCGATGATGCCAAGCAGTTTCTTTGTCTTGTTATCCTCAGTGGTCCTTGTCTTGCCCTCAAACTGCTCTGCTGTGATGATGTCTCCAACATTCAGGGCGGAAGCAAGCTCGGCCTTTGAAGAGTAGATTCTCCTTCCGTTCAAGTCACGGGCAAGAAGCATCACATTCAGCATATGCGGCGTACAGAAATAATCCGGTGTGCCAGTACCCTTGTACTTCTCTCTTGCATAAAGCACAGTGTTAATCATAGCCTCAGCCAATACATAATTCTCGCCAAAGTTAGCGCCGGTATTGCTGCCTTGAAGCTCTGCTTTTGCAGCGGCTACATCCAAATCCACATGAATCGTGTACAACTCATCATCCAGCCAAATCGGTCTGATGTGTTCCGGTGCAATCTTATCTTCATCGCCATCATCACGTCCATCCCCGAGCATAATCGCCGTTGCCAGTTCTTCATTGAGCATCATTCTGTCAATGCCGTACAGATACTGAACATAATCGAAATCAGTAATGTCAACAATGTCATCCCGATGTAGGGCATTCTTTACATACACGGTCTGTGGGTCGGTAGTTCTCCTGACCAGCTTGAAATTGCCAGCCTGTTTCTTCTGTTTGCCCTTCTCATATCCCTTTGCTCTAAGGGAGTCAATATTGCGGATGTCAACCTGGCTGGTCCTGATTCTGGAAATCGGGCTTTTATGTACCTTGGACATTACGACCGAAATCCAACCCTGGTCATTTGTAATAAGCTCTGGAGCCCCCGGCCGCACATCTTTATACTCAGGGAACAATTCTGTTACATTGCCGCTTCCAGTCTGAACAAATCCGCCGCTTACTGCGTCATGCTGAAGATTGTTCTCCTCTGCATAAATCTTAAGGGCTGTCTGAAAACTTCCAACCTGGCTGGACTTTGCCAGCTCGACAATGCCAACCTGATCGGAATGGCAGATAACATTCGCAGAACCCTGCTGCTGATCGTCACGATCAAATACGTTATGTTTCATGATGTTATTTCCTCCTTTTTTTTCATCTTCCTTTTCTTTTTCGCCGTCCTTTTTGGACTCATCTCCGGCTTTTTCCGCTGTCTGGGCAAGCATGGCATATACGGCTTTCTGCTGCTTTTCCGACATAGAATCAAAAACATCCTGGATGGTTTCTTTGTCATCGCCATCTTCTTTCTCTTCCTTTTTCTCCTCTGATGCGTCTTTTTTCTTATCATCTTTGTCATCGTCTTCCTTGTCAGAAGAATGATACAACATGATGTTCTCATCATACCCAATAATAAGACCTGTTTCTGAATCCGCTCCATGAGCAATAACCGATTCAATAAATGCCCCCGGATTCGCTCCTGCCAGAACAAGACTGACTTCACGGATAATACCATGTAATACATTTTTACCGCTTTCCTTTAACTGGTTAGCAAATATAGAAAGCGATCTTACATCCCCATGCTCAACCAGCTTCTTTGCCGTAAGCCCAGACTCACTGTCATTAAATTCGCAGTAAGCATAAACACCATCTTCACGGTTTTCCAACACAGCATGACCCAAAACATTATCGGGGGTATTGTGCTGATGATTCCAAACCAATGGAACTGTTTCGCCATCGTTATGCTTAAAAGCATCTTTCTTGATGATTCTTCCATCAGAACATGTCAAGTCGTTTCGTGTGGCCCAGCCACTGAAATCATACTTCATTTTGAATTTCCTCCTTATTTTTCTCAATAAAATTAGCCACTTCCGCAGATGCATCTGTTTCTTTGGATTCCCCTGCTGGTTCGCTGATATTGCTGTTCCTAAGTTCATCAGCCTTTGGATCGTCAGACGGCTTCATTCCGACAATCTGTCTGATTTCGTTAGATGTCATGATTTCATTACGGGTGAATTTATCCGCAATTTCAGAAATGTCAGCGACCGGGACAAGTTTGAATGGGTCTCTAAAGAAAAGAATTGACTGTTTCTGTGACCTTGCTGTTTTTGTAAGAAACTTACGTTTCATTTCATCGACTATGGCTGAAATAATCGGTTCGATTGTACGATTGTAATAATTCAGCATTGTTTTATCATCGGCGCTTCCATCTAAAATACTCTGCGTGATTCCTAACTGGCTGTATAGCATACTCGTCAGGTATTCAATCTGAGTCATTAGATTATTGTCAACCGCACGATTTAACTGTGTGATGCGTTCCGTACCGTCAGTATATGCAATTCCATACTTCGATCCGGTAAGCTGATTTTCAATCTCTTTTCTCCTTTCTTCAGCCTGTCGGCGTCGTGCATCTGTTTTTATTACATATGGCAACTGAATAATTAAATCCAGTTTCCCAGATCCACTCTGTTCATCAATAACGTCCAACAAATTTAATTTCCTTATCAGACGCTGCATGGTTGAATTCGGTTCATTCATTACGGAATAAAGCGGATTCTCAATAATTGCCACCATGTTTTTGGGAAGTGTAATATCCTCTTTCCTTCCAATTCTTTCGTTATACAACCTTAATCTCACACGTTCCGGATACCATTCTAAAATCTGTGCTGTACGCATAGACTGGATATCGTAGGAGCCTGTAACATTGGGGTCAAGCGTTGTATCAACTGGAACCAATGCGACGCATCCCTCGTCAAGCATTGACATTACGGCATCCTGAAAAAACGCTCTGGCTGTCTGGTCAATATTGGCTTCCAAAGTAAGGCAGGTGTTAAGACCAGATTCGATAATCTCTGTAAACCGGTTATTATCATCTAATCGGGCATGATATATATTGATGGCTGACGCATCAAGCGTAATGCGATTATATACAGAAGTGACGATAGAGCGTTCATTACCACGCGTGAACCTTACACGGTCTGGGCGATACCCATATCCGGGCCCAATATCGCCGTAACGTATTGCCGGATCTTTATTACGAAAGGCACTCCATGCATGTTGGAGCCTTGCGCCTATACTTAGCGACATTTTATTCCTCCTATTCAAATGCGTCCCGGTTAAGTTTGAATGCCACATAAGCATCCATCATAGCCGCAACGGCATCAATTTTTTGTTCATTCCGTTTCTTCAACAATTTACGGTTCCCATTTGTATCTTCCAAGGTAATGCAGTTACCCATACAAAAAGTCATCAGCTCTTCGTCAAACAAAAGCATTCTTTCTTCTGAAAGTTTCTTTAATTCTCCAAGGGGAACAGATTCTGTCTTTGCACCCTGAATGACTTTTTCAATACCAAATGGACCATTCTCAGCAGCCCATCTATCGACAAACTCCTTTGCGTTGTAAGGGTCATACCCAAAACATCTCACATCATAACCAAGATCACTGATATGATTGTCCAAGTCTTCATAAACAAGCATCATATCAAGAACAGTTCCATCCATAACAATTAAACTCCCTTCAGCTATGAATTGATCATATTTGATTCTCATAGCGGCTGGGAGCTTCATCAATGTCAGTTCTGAAATATATGCCCGTGTTTTTATACCAAATGCTTCGTTTGCCAATGGGAATAAAAATGTGAAATCGCAGAAATCATCACCTCTTGATAAATCTGCTCCTAAAGAACATGGCATCTGCCAATAATCTCTTTTTCGATGAGGAAGTGTTTCTTCATAAGTAAAGTAATAGGTATAACCTTCCATGGGAAGGCCAAAACGCTTAGCAAGGATATCGTTCCTGGCTGCCGGAGCTTTTTCTGCACGTTCCACATCTAATTGATATGTCTCATATGTAACTGTTTTTCCTATGTTTGGGTTTGCTTTCAGCCACATCTCTGGTCTTGAAACTTCATCGACCGAATCAAGTTTATACCACCATATAGAAACATGAGGATTGATATAGTCACCTTTTAAGATGTCCATCAACTCCATTTTGATTGTATCCCCGCTTCCATTACGAACAGTACCTTCCGAACTTGTTGCGATTATTAAGTAATCGTCAACTTTTGATGCGCCCTGCTCAATCGCCCCGATAACATCCTCCCGAATGTCCCCGGACAGCCATTCATCAACGGTTGCGATTTTTACTCTAAGTCCTTGGAGTTTTGCTATTGACATTGGACGAATTTCCAATAAAGAACCAGTAAGGAAATTTTCAATTCCTTTTTTGGTAGAAGCTAATTTTGTACGATTTGCTTTGGAACCCGTTGTGTTTTGCAGCGAACCCTCAGTTAAGAACTTAAACAAAGGACCTCTCGAACGAGTTATTGCAGTTCTTATGGGGGACATAACTTCCTCTGCCTGTTTCATCGTAGGCGCTGTTGTGATTTGGTGTGTTGTTGACGTATCAACGTTCTGGAAAAAACTTTGAATACACGAATCATATACGGACTTAGCGGCTCCACGTCCAACTATCAGGTACTGTTTGTTAATCAGACGTTTTTTAACTGTTTTATTGACGTAATGTCCTCCATGTCCGTCCGCAGACGGCTCATATACACTCCTCTCAACAAAGTAATACCAGCCAAAAACCTGTTCGGCCCACACCTTAAAAACATCCAGAAGATTGAGGTTTCCTCCATCCGTAAGCGTCAGTTCTCCTTCGCAATACTGTATAAAACCTTCGACAGCCTGGTTGTCATACCATACTCCAGGATTGGCAATCAAGTCGTCAATGCGATTCATCTCCATAGAGATTTCTTTGCATACCGGGATTTCACCTCTTATTACGGCATCTCTAAACTGGCCGTAGTACTTAGGTGTGGCCGTATTAGATAATGCCATAAATATTCTCCTCCTATTTCTTTTTTGGACCACCATTGAATATGGCGTTACCAAAATCTTTCACATTGAAATCCTTTGTTACTGCGGCTTTAACTCCGTATAATGCAGCACCAGTAATTGCCGTCGATGCAACCTTGGTTCCTATCTGCGATAAAACCCTTTTTGCTTCTGTTCTTCCTGGATTGATTTCTTCTTCCGTTAGCTTTCGTAACTGCTTTTCCATCTGAAGTCTTTCAATCTTTTTACGAAGCTGGGCGTCTGTCAATGAACCGCGATTATGAGCATCGTAGCGTTTACGGTTTTCAGATTCTTTTTGCTGATCCGATTTACCAGTTGATTGCTTAGCTTTTCCAGCAGAAGTTAAGGTTCCATCACGATTCTGAAAACGCCTGACACCCCATTTTTGTCCAAGGACACCATGATGTTGTAATGTGTTATCCATTTTGAATTTCCTCCTTCTTCCCAGATTCCGCTGCCACATTGATTCTCCATTCCAATTCACTAAGTATGCGGTTGGTGGATTCTATGACAGCACTACTTAACGGCGGGTCAAAAAACAGCTTTACTTTCTGATGCATATAGGACTTAACCATTTCAAGCTGAGAATCGTCTTTGATAAAATCATCCCATGTAGCATCTTTATCTGTAATGGAAAACCCATTTTCCGGACCGACACCAAGTTGGGTCAGGATAGAAAAGACAGAATTGATATGCATGATAATGTCAGTATCAAAGTGTTCATACTCTTCGGTAATCCCAAGCAGCTTTTTAATTGATGTCAGTATACTTTCCATAGCTCCTCCTCGTTACTGCTCTACAGCAACAAACTCTTTCATGCAGTACCCGGCGATGCTGTCTGCTGTTGTAACATAGAACCATGCATTTGTAGAACGGTCTTTGTGAATCTCCAATACATCTCCTGCTGAAATGACACAGAGGACATTGTCGGCTCTCTTCTGTGCCTCCCGGCGGACATTAAGCTGCTTGCAGTTTGTGACTATACCATAAAGAATATTGGTGTTTTTCTCCTGTGTAGAAACTGGCTGTTCAGGATAATATTTTGCATTGTCTTCCATTACTGCTCCTTCCTGCTGACTATTTTCAAGTACCTCGTTGTTATGATTTACCTCATTTGCATTGGTTGTTTCATTGCTCATCTTTCTTTACCTCCTGTTCAGTTTTGCCTCCAAGGGCAAGTGTCATTTTTTGTTCGCTCCACTGGCACAGCAGCATTCAGCAAATCACTATCTCCATAATGGATTGCATTATGTGTGTTATGCGTCGTGGAAATTAAAAATTCCGGATTCATAAGATACTCTGTATTGTTCCGGATATCGTCTGCTGTGATTGGGTTCATGTGATGGATATAGATTTTTCCATATATCTCATATCCGATTACTCCCAAATCACATCCGTTATCGCGGACGATAATTTCATCTCTCAAAGCTTTCCATTCCTTAGAACGGTAAAATCTTTGATTTAGATATCTCTCGAATCCGAATGTTTCCACCCCGATTTCTCCTCCGAGTTTCAAATATTCATATCGTTCTTCAAAAGTCGGAATTTGAATCAGTTCTGAATAAGTCCTAATATTCATCCGGATCTCCATTTCCGCTATATCGTCTCATAGAGTCAATAGCCTGCTCCATCAATTCTTCAATGTGCTTCGATGAGCCAACCGCTTCAGTCTTTGCCCTTGTCAGTTCATTCTCTAATGCGATTTTCTCCCGTTCGAGCTTTTCCCTCTGGGAACCGAGTTTTAGGTAATGAGTTATGACCTGTGAAGAAGCTGTTCCATCACGAAGCTGCTGTTCTGCAAGGTCAACAGCCAAAGACACCAACTGATTCTCTCTTGCTTCCGGATTGAGAGCCGGTCTCATCTTTTTAGAGGCGCCTGAAGAATTTTTTGTCTGTGTTTTTCTCATCTTAACTGCCTCCTTGCATAATTTATTGGTTACTATACAGATACTTTGAATCGGAAATATCCTAATTTTACATCTGTTTTGGATGACATTTAAAGAAACCCCCAAGACCGGTGAAAAACTTTTTTACCTGAAAGGAGAAAAAAGAAAGAGTAAAACTCATTTATGCCAATCCTGGGA
>OFHN01000499.1_pt1 | contig 35161 bp, 52 predicted proteins | sample 1521321 | NCBI WGS metagenome assembly OFHN01 (sample SAMEA3504130, study PRJEB24116) | mouse gut metagenome | biome: mouse gut; feature: mouse-associated habitat; material: faeces | place: Denmark | collected 2011
ATAAGTCTGAATTAGGTTATCATTCAGATCTAATTCATCAGGACAAAAGCATTCCTCATCAATAGTTATATCGCTATTGGTGACTAAATTTTCCTGAATAGTCTTAGAAATAGTATATGCTTGTGAAAAGAATTTATCTTGAGTTATATCCATAAGTCAATTCACTCCTCCCATATTTTTTATAAGTATATCATTTTAATAATTTATCTATTCTAATTTTTATAAAAATCAAGTAAAAGCCCTAATGGATGTTACAAAAAATGCAACAACCACTAGGGCCTATCTTAAATCTGAATCGTTTGACCCACATAAATTACGTTAGGATTTACAATTCCATTTTTCTGAGCTAGCGCTTGCAAGGTCTTGCCAAACTTAGCTGCAATTCCGCTTAGGGTGTCCCCTGCTTGAACGGTGTAAGCATTGGATTGTCCGCTGCTGGCTAAGTAGAGTTTTTGGCCAACGTAGATCACATTCGGATTAGTAATGTGATTACGGCTTACAAGATCAGAGACAGTGGTACCGAATTTAGCGGCGATTCCGGATAATGTATCACCTGATTGAACAAAGTAAGTATTTTCGTTCGATGCTTTTCCAGTGACTTTGAGGACTTGGCCGGCATTGATCTGGTTTGGATTTCCAATGCCATTGATTGCTGCTAAGTTCTGGTAAGTAGTTTCGTACTTTTCCGCAATTCCACTGAGTGTATCACCTGGTTGGACAATGTAGGTTCCGCTTGCTGGATGGCCGACGTGTTGCACCGGCTTAGGTTCTGGAATAACAACTTGCGGAACATTGCCTGATACTGAACCGGTCGTAAAGGCGCCATCAAAGTCATAACTGGTATCAATTCCCATGATGCTATGATCAGAATATTGCCAAGCGCTTGCATTATCAATCCCTAGTTCAGTAACCCCATAACCGGCAATCCAAATCTTCCGGGAATCAAAGCCATGTGAATTAAGAATGCCACCAGTGAAGAAGGACTTCATGGAGTAAATTCCAGTATTCTTGTAACCGAGAGCTTCTACTTCTTGAAGGAAAGCTAAGGATGCTGATTGATAATCTGCTGCTGAATGAACTTCCGCATCATCAATCATCAAAGTATCGTCATACATACCGAACTGCTTAGCGATCTTAACGAAGAATCGCGCTTCATTTTGTGCATCAGCTACTGATGTATAGCGAGCAAAGTGGTAACAGGATACGCACAAGCCAACTGCCAAGGCATTACGAATTTGAGCAGCTGCACGTGGATTAACGTAAGCCGAACCATCTTCAGACCCTTCCGTTAACTTAACAACGACCCCTAATGCACCCTGATTTTTAGCAGCTTGGAAAAAGGCAACAGTATCTGGTTGGTAACTTGAAACATCGATAAATTGATTACGCATATTATTTTTCCCCTTTCATTGGATCGATTGCTGGTGCTTGGCCGGCTGGAATAGTGGCAGTTTTAGTCGATTGTGCTTGTTGCGATGTCGGATCAACGGTTGGTGTCAATGCAGACTTTTCATAAGCTGATTGGACAAGGGTCTCGATGGCGTTAAGGTCGATATTCTTGATACCCTGCTTTTGAAGTGCCTGTTGGACAATATCAGTAGCTTGGCGGAACTTTTCATGACCGGCCATGTCTTTGCCGACTAAAGAAGCTACCGCGTTATCTGCAAGTTGGGCCGCACAAGACCAAGCAGCACGGGAGGTTTCGGTCTTGGTATGGATGACTTTGGCATGAATAAACGTCTGACTCTGTTTTAAGGCAAAATAAAAGACCGCTGAAATAACGGCCGTTAGAATATAGGTTGGAATTGCATTAATGATTGTGCTCATGTTGTTTCTCTTCTTTCTCTAAATAATCCTTGCTTAACTTGTAAATATGATCCTTTACCCACGATGGTAGCGGTAGTCCCATTTGTCCCCAATTTTCTACAATGGAGACTAAATAAAATAGGAAAAAGAAAAAGACAAGCGAGTCGCCTGCCTGTCCTAATCCGCATAATTCTAGCATTGGATAAACGGTTAATGTCAAAATAATTACGGCTGCATGTTTCAAAAGTCCTGCCGTTCCTTTACTGGAAGTTGTACGGTGCGTAATGATACTTTTGAAAAATCCAGTCACAATATCAATCACAATCGCCCATACTAACCATTCTATCAGCATGTTATCAATCATGCTGGCAAAATATTGAATGTATAGAATATGCTGGGGCGGTTGTGCGAGTAATATGTGCATTGTGGATGTGTCACACTCCTTTTGAGAGGAAAAAACGCCTTAGATAAAGTGTTTAATTAGTTATCTTTAATTTAACAAAACAGTATTATCTCACCATTTTGTTCGTGCTATTTTATACGGTATTCCCCGAAGAAACCAAGCTTGTCCTTCACTACTCAGACCACCTTTTAATGAAATATCAATACGATGGATTTTTCTAGATCCGTCTGGCTTAAAACGCTTGATTAATTCCTGAATAGGAATTGTATATTCCTTAACTTCATAAGGATTTAATGTGTACCAACTATAATCGAATCCCTCTGTCTTTTGTAAGTTATTTTCTTCGTAATTATAAAGAGAATCACGTCTTGAAATAATCCTTACAATACTTTTTTATCGGTTGGTCTAATTCCTTTAACTCGAAAACTAACAGCATGACTGCCAACATTTTCAACAGTAATTCTTAGCACTGAATTATTTTCTTCATCAAAACCATACTCATTGTCAATTCGTATACTATGCTTGTTTTTTATATATTTCGGAATTAAAGAATGTAAAATATTTTTAACTGCTGTCGATAAATCAATTGATATTAAATTCAAAGTGAATTCCCCTTTCAGAGTAATTTCTCACTTTAAGTATAAAGACAGTATTTGAACTTTTGCAAGAAGTAGAGGAAATCACTTTTTAGTAAAGTTAAACCGGTTATCCTTACATACCGATTATTTATAAAATGACTATATTTAATCGTAAATTATATTATTTAAAAGAAATTATTAAGATGCCTGAAATGAAGAATGCTAACATTTGAATGAATAGTATTTTTTGCATTGGTAGCAATTTCTTATACTTCTTTAGCATATTAATCCTTCAAATAATAGCCGCCCATAATAAAAGCCTCGCTCCTTTGAGTGAGGCTTTTATTATGTATTATGTATTTCTAAGGCGACATAATTATTGCTTTGCTCATATTTTTCCAGTCTTATAGAGCAAATTAACTAGCGCTGGAATAGCTAGAAGCAATGAACAAACATTTATTAAACTACTTGTGTTTGAGCTACCGTATCATAGTCTTGACCAGTGATTTGTTTATATTCGTCTTTAGTAATCCAACCAGTAAGAACCCCATTTCGTTCATCTTGAACGGTAAAAAGTCCCATTTCGTACCAGTCCTTGAATTGTTGAAACATTACGCATCCGCCCCTTTCAATTGTAAAGCCATCAATTGCTTAGTCAGTGTAGCCATCACTGTGGTCTGTTGCTGATTAGCCAATTGTAAAATCATTATTTTTTTAGTTAAATTAGCAATCAGTTCTTGCTTCGAATTATCATTAGTTGGTTCTGACATCACTTCGCCAGTCCATTCATCTGTGTCCGGGTTATATTTAGCTAGATATAAGCCTTGCCTAGGTTGAGTAAAAGTTTCATTAACTTGCAGCGCATAGTCATCATTGACAATCTTAGTTGCCGATGGAACAAAACCAAAATCACCATCGTATCGATATACTGCTTTCATATTATACCTCCTTCCAAGGATAGAAATACTTGCCATTGTACTGTGTCCCATTATGAAATGCCCGATAGTATGTTTTTCCGTTTCCTGGAGAACTAAACCGCTGAAAACCGGAATTATCGTTTCTCTTAGTATATGTTTCTAGAAAAAATCCACTGCCTTCACCGCTTGGCAAATTCGTAAAGCTTCCACCAACGCGTCCATAGTACATGAAGTGCCCATCGGCAGTTAGGTCGTTAAGATTTCCACCCGCAAAGCTGTTAATTTCATCGCTAATTGGTGGGACATTAGTATAGTTACTAATCTGTGTATCAATCAGACTAAAACTTCCGCTTTCAAGATTACTAAATTTCACGTTCATTCCTCGTGGTACACTTGTCAGATTACCGTGAATCAAATGGATTCCCTTTCCTGTTGAATCACTCCCTTCATAGTAGAAGAGAACTGGTTCTGGATAACCAGAATTAGAGTTATAGTAATCTGAATTGAAGTAATTGAACAAGCCGCTAATATAGGCATTGGTGTCGGAAAGGAAGGTCATTCCCTTTGCACAAGTATCAAGATAGATGTGTGAGAAATAATTATAATCCGTTGCCGCCCTCCCGAAGGCAATCCCAATCGTTTTTCCAGTGATTGTCGGTGCTACTGACCATGGGTGGAAATAATCGACAAAGTTATTCCCAGATCCGTTAAAGACCATTCCTGTCTGAATTTCAACAGTTTGAATGTTACTAAGATAGTTATCCCAGCACATGGTCAAACGGATCCCAATTGTTTCTGTTGGGATTTGATCTTGCTTGCCGTTAAAACGATTGCTGATGACGACATTAATAGCCGTAATGTTTGCATGATTACTAACATCAATGCCAACAGCTCCTGCTGGCAATTTACCCACTTTAATTTGATTGAGGCGGGTTTCACCACCCGTCTGTACTATACCTGCATGTGCGATGTTATTAAGATTAATATAGTCTTTCTGACTAATCCCATTACTGGCAAAACAAACAGTTCCAGCGGTTACGGCAATTAGACTATCCATCTCTTTGGTAGCCTTTATCGAGCCAGTAGTAAAAACTAAATTAATTGTATCTTTAATCTTCAATTGCTGATTAGTTGAGTAATCACGATCAATTGCCAACGTCTTACCGTAGTTATCATCGATTGCCCGTTGTAATCCCGCACCATCATCACGACCATCGCCAACAGCTCCATATAGCGACGGAGTCTTAGCAATTGCTAAAGTTCCCCAATTAATTCCGCCATCAATAGATTGATTGATTCCATTCTTAAAAATAGCAAAGCCAGCTTTATCGGAGGTAATTGTTTGATCCCCAATCCTATGAATTACCGAATCATCTGGAGCAAGTCCTTTGATCTGATCGTTGATCTTAGTTAGCTCTGGCTTCCTAGCGAGATCATCAAGGTCATCTTTGGTTACAATCTGCTTCCCGTTGATAAATTGTTGCTTAGTAAAGTCATAAGACTTATTAACATCAACTTCGCCATCATCACCTTTGTCACCTTTAATAGCTTTATTGTGGGCGATATCTTCCAGCTTAGCGGTAAGAGTATCTTCTAACTGCTGAAGGGTAATAGTTGAGATGTTCCCGCTAAGCATGGCCGTATTTTCTTTAATAGTTAGCGTTAAGAAACCATCAGATGGATACAGAGCAGTTCCTTGATCGTTTTGGACCCACAATTCGGCTTGATAAACTCCCGTTGGCATATCCGCCATATCTTTTGAATTGAATACCGCGAGATCAGAGTTAGCCTGTTGCGTCACCGGAATCTTCTTAATGAATGTTACATCTTGTTTAATGCTTAACCACAATTTTTCAGAGGATGAAAATATTCGGGGAACCTGATTATCAAAAGCAAGTAATGTCACTTGATTAGCAGTGTCATCGATCTTGAAAGAATCAAGTCCTTCTTGAATCTTAAGCGTCCGCTCAACTGGCTCATAAGCATACTGTCCTTCCAAGTTCTTTCCTCCTTTCCGTTAGTTGACTGTGTAAGTCATATCATAGTACATCCAGCCTGACATTGTTGTATCGATCCCAGAGTGAACATATAGCGACAAAATATTATTGGCAATCCCGCAAGTCCCTTGGAAGATATCTTTACCACCAGATTGAATTGAAGCAATATTGGATACCCGACCACCATCTGCTGGCGAAATCGTTGAAGGTAGTGACATTACTTGAATCGATGAATCCTTAGAAAGTTTTGGTGTGCTTACCCGCAAATGTAGAGTACATTCTTTCAAGCCAGACGGAAATTTGTGTATTCGATACCAAATATCTGGAGCGCCTCCATCAGTTGAAGCAAAGCCGTTCAGTAATGTCAATCCAGTAGCTGATTGAGTGTAGCTATCTTTTAATGCGTCAATTCCGGATCCGCTTAGCGGGCCATCAAAAATGTTCTTCCCAGTAAATTCATTATCAGCCCCAAGTGTTGCCACCGCCTGTTTTTGAATCAACTCCGAGTAACCGCTTATTTGCCCTTGAAGTAGCTTTTGACTCGCTTGGAGATTTGTCAAAAGAATATTCAATGGCTGAATACTATCTGAAACCTTGGCTGTTAGTTTCTCTACAGTTTGAATATAATCTTGTGATTGCCCGATTGTCATTGCAACATGATTCTCATAGACCTTGAACCCGATTGGAATTGTGGTTACATTATCAGGATTATCATGATTAGAGAATGCAAAAAACGCTTCCTGATAAGTCCCCGCTGCTTGATAGAATTCTTGTGGAATCGTTAATGCAAAGCGACCACCCGTTGGGCTAATTACATCAGCGGTTACGGCAACCTTGATCTTCCCTTGAGCATCTTTACCGCAAAGACTAATATCTTGATTTGAAATGTCGCGAGGCACAATCCCATCAAGTACTGCATAGTAATTACGACGACCTGCATCGCCTTGACGGCCATTCAATTCATCAATCCAAAGAACTGAATTGCCTTGTAGTTCTGTGTTGATGACGACATATTTACCTCGCTTACCGACGGGCACATACGTACGTCCTAAAAAATCAGTTTCCATTCTCTTCGCCCCTATTCTGGATAGTCTTCAATGCCGTTCTTTTTCAAGATTCTTTTTATGTTTTCAATGTCAGCTAATAACGGCTCAATCTTTTGAAAATTACTCTCAATTACCTTGCGTGCCTCTCTATCCGAGATCGGCAGCTTTGTCTCTAATTCCATTTACTCCCCCACTTTCTTCCTATTAATATTTCCATCATCCCCTACCGTGATCTCATAGATCGTGCCGTTAGGAGACTTTAATTTGATTGCATCATGCACAATTTCAGTCACTTGGTTCAAAGTTTCCTGATCGTGACCATCGATATATGCATGAACTTGTTGATAATTTTGTTGTGATTCGTTAGCAACTTTCTTCAATCCTTTTGCCAAATAATCAATCCAATCCCAGACATCCATCATCAGTCACCCCGCATATTCCTTGAGCCAAGTAAAAAGCTTCTTGTCACCGCCAATTTGGTTGGCTTGACTAGAAGCTTCAATACTTTTTTGTGCGTCTTGTCGAACAGAATTAATAGCATCAGTCAACGCAACTTGGCGTGAGTGCTGATAATCTAAGATATTTTGCGAATTGCTATTAAGCGTGACGGAAGTTGAATTGGTAGCACTATATGGATACCAGTTAAAGCCAACCACTGCTTCATTAGTACAGATTGATTGTTCTTTAACCATGATATGGATCATGTCACCAGCAATCGGCTTAAAGTTCGAATAAGTCGTAACTTCTAATGATAATGCTGGGTCTGGTTGAATTTTCGTCTTAGCATAATCAGACATCGCATTTTTATCACTAAACCGACCATCTTCAATCGGTTCAGCCGGATATTCGCCGTACTTCTTAATTGATTCCTCATCACGATACATAAAAGGAGCAAAATAATAATACTCGCTAGATGTCGATGAAGAACTTTCCGAAGTCGTATCGCCACCACTATCGCTATCACCAGCGACAATTGAAGCCATTTGATCATTACGTTCCCACCAAGTTGGCGGATACGAATCAATCGCCTGGGTCATACACGATTGACCTGGGCGCGGTTCATAAATCATCGTGCTGTTATTCAACGCCATACAGATGTGATATGAACCTCCAGGAGACCCATAAAAGCCCATGTCACCAGTCTGCACTTGCGACCGATCGATTTGTTTACCATATGGCTCCATTGCAACTGTGTAAGCCGGGATATTAATACCCATATCTTTGTAAACTTGACTTACAAAAGAAGAACAATCCATTCCACTGCGAGGATTACCGCCACGAGCACCACCGGCTCCTCCCCACACATAAGGAACACCGAGGTACTGTTTGGCATCATTAACAACCTTATCGGCACCAGCACCACCAGAACCATGACTATCATCGCCACTAGTCGAAGTATCTACTTGAGTTTCAATCGAATACTTTCCACCGATACACATAACTTCATTGATGAGACTAGTCGAATCAAACGTCCACTTAAATTCAGTGGTGTTGTATTCATAGTCAAGGCGGTTGCCATAGTCTTTGTAGAATTGATCTTGTGCATACACCCGAATATTTTTATTATCCGGATAAACAATTGCGTTTGGCCACGCTTCAGTAATCTTACTTAACATATCAGTTCCGCTACCATCAGCAAGCTCTTCAATTCGAGCAGTGGGAAAATCACCAATTACCTGGTAAGTAAAGCCAAGATTATTACCATCAATCCAATGCTTTAAGACATCTTCAATATGATAGGTAACTTGGTTTTCATCTTCGGAATCCGACTTAGTTTCATCTGTTTTAGTAACAGTAGTTTTGGTTGTGGTGTTTCCATTAGTAGTAGTTGTAACGTTCTTTTGAGCATTTGGATCAGTATCATCGCTATCATCTCCAGAATCATTTCCAGAGTCGGAATCATTGTCCGTTTGCGTGCTTCCGTAGACTTTAACATCAGTTTGTTTATCCGCATCGGCTGGATCAATATAGGTCTTATACTTTCGTAACCGGGCAATTTCAAAGTAAATATGGGTGGCAACAATATCAATCGAGTCTACCCCACCATTAGCATCCGGTTCAGCCTGTTTAATGATGTACTCTTGACCATCAAAGAAGATTGAGGCTTGACTATCCAACATTGAATAGGCAAACGAGTGGTCATTATGAGCCGTAAATTGCAGACTCCAGGTGGAATTGGCTTCCCAATCAATGTAGAAAGAATCTGGATCAATACAGTTAAGAGGCTCGGTTTCGGTGCGTCCAACGCCTCTGACTTTGACCTTATTATCGATATCCATTAAATATAAACAAATGGAAAACTAAAAGTAATATCAACACTGTCCGCACCATCAACAATGAAGTTATTCCATTCAGTGGCTAATCTGATTGTTCCATAATCAGAATTAGCGCTAGCCGGATTTCCATTTAGCGTTGTGAAAATTCCATCTAGAACAATTGTCTCTTGTCCATTTGATGGTTTTTTATAAGTCCATTCAGTATCAGTAGTAGTATTCGTAAGCTTAAATGATTTGCCACTAAATTTCACAATGATTTTAAGATCAGATTTATACTTCCACGGATCAATTGGCACGTCACTAGCGTTGTAAACCTTAAATTGATTCGTAGTGAAATGATAATTGTACTGATCATCGTTCATATAAAGATTCATACCAAACTGTACACCATCTAAATCATTACTATAAGTTCCATCACTTCGATAGAGAGAATAGCGAAACCCGGATGGATTGTCGAAGTTCATACTAAAAGTAGCAAAGTGAGAACCATTTTGGTCCGGCTTAATCTCTGGAAGATTTGGGTAAACAAAACGGACGATCGCTGATTCAACGTCCGTCCGCATTCTAATAAGTTGTCGTGATGTAAAAAGTCGATAAAATTGATGTTTGGCTAATTTATAGTCCTCCCAGTCTGTAAAGTAGATGCAGAAGTTAGCAACTACTTGATACCGAGAAAAAGTTGTGTACTGAAGTTTACTACCATCTAAACCAGGTATTTCTTGATAGGTATTAGCAAGAGCAGGTGTTGAATCATCCCCAAGAAAAGTTAATCCTTGGACTTTATCCTCAATATTAAATTCATCCTGGTCACCAATCTTCAGATACAATTCTGGGTTACTTACATTCAAATTTTATCACCTCTTATAACTCATAAAATCATTTAACCGTTGATCTTTAGCCATTGTAGTATAAGCACTTAACCGATTGGCTTTCATTCCAAATTTATTTCCGGAATTAACAGTAGCATCAATTTGCTGGTGACCAACCTGAACAAGTTGCTGTACTCCGCTAATTAGTTGATCTAATTTCGATTCTAACGACATGAATTCTTTACGACTGATAGATTGGTCATCTCGTGTTGGCTGAGCGTTAGGTTCTTCACCTCTAAAACGTGCAATAACCTCACCAAGTAATTGATAAGCGCGAGACCTTTTATTAATATCTGTCGGAATAACATATTCTGGTTTATTCTGTTCCGCAATCCGAATGAATTGTTCAGTATCAATTCGGCCACCATTCGCATATCCATGGCCTTGGCCAAGAAAAGAAAGACTATCTCCATAACGTTTACGAGCATAGTTCAGTCCTGCAAGCAAGTTATCAAATCCATTCCAAATATTTCCATGGCCCGGAAGTTTATTAGCAGCGAATGTTCCTGGCTTAACTTGCATAAGCCCCATTGCGTGACCATCAGCCAAGCCATCGGTTCCACCCATTGCTTTCGGGTTACCTCCGGATTCAGTTTGAATTTGACGAAGCACTTTGCCAACAAGACTGCTTGAAAGATGCAACATCGTTAAAGCCTTAATAACATATGGTCTCCAACGTTCTACCCCAGAGCCACCGGGATCAGCAAGTTCTTCAAATTGCTTCTTAATCCAATTTCCTGCTTGTTTGGCTACATATGCAGGTACACTGGTAATTAAATTAGTAGCAAATTTAATTGGTGTTGAGACCTTAATAAACTTCTTGAAGACGTCTTCGAGCGCTTGTACCGGATGTTCAATGACTTTATCTATAAAGTCGCCTGCATCTGCTGCTCCTTTCTCAAGGCTATCAAAGAAACTTCCAACTCCATTAGCAAACCTAGGCAATCCAATAGCAGACATAAACTTATGACTATCCTCACCATTTAAGATTGACATCCCCTTCGGTAAGAAAGTAATAAAGTTCCTTTTATTAGGGAAAGCACCTATTTGACCCTTGTAAGAATACAATTCACGCCAATGTGATCCTGCTCCATCATTGACCATTCCAATGGTTGACTTCTTTAATCCATCCGGGTTGCCAGCAGTACCAGTAGCAAAAGTAGGGATAGCAGCGGACCAGGATCCACCAAGTTTACTAGCGCCAATCTTATCTAATACCCAATTAATACCGCTTTGGATATCATCAATCAACGTCTTAAATGGTTTCAAAACACCATTGGCTAAGTCTGCCATTGCTGCACCGGCTTTTTTCTTACCGTTGGAAATAGCATCCCCGATTTGAGACATATGATCTTTCCACGAATCAACAACTTTGCCTAGCCAACCACCAGTCTTTTTATTGATTGCACTATACATATCTTCAAAGATATCTTTATTTGCTCTTGATTGATCTTTTGCTAGACGACCTGTATCATCTTTTAATTGTGACCAGTGTCCAGTAACAAGGTCGTGCCAAGCCCTAGTACGATCTTGAATAACCTTATACATGCTTTGAAATGTTTTTGGATGTTGCCTGTACATATTTTGAATAACTCGTGATGTTGACCTATTCATATTGCTATACCAGCGACTGACCTTGTTAACACCCGCACGTGTACTAGACTCCATAGTCTTCCAGCCACGTGAAGCTGACTTACGAACATTATTCCAGTACTGCTGGTTGCGTTTCTCGTTTTGACGTTGTTCCTTATCACGATTACGCCAATAAGACTTCCAATTTCTGGATAAACTATTGGTAAAGTTACGCCAATTCTTTTCGGCCTGCTTATTCGCTTTTGCCTGTTCACGATTGGATTGTTCCTGGCTCTTGCTGATCTGTTTGAATGTATTTTTGAAAAAACTTCCTACTTTTTTCAATCCACTCTTTGCAAACTTAGCAATCCCGTTAATAAATTTTCTGAATTGTTTATTAGTGTCATATAAATGCTTTAATTCAATTATTAATGCAGCAATAGCAGAAATAACTAAAATAATTACATTACTTTTCATGGCGAGATTAAGCATTTTTTGATTTAGGGCAGCAATCTCTGCAGCACTAGACAATCCTTTATAAACAGCGATTCCTTTCCCTAAAGTCATGTAGAAAGATGTTACCAACCTTGCAGTTTTAGTAAATGCAAAAGCAGCGACCATTGTCTTAGCAAAAACTTTAACGGCTGTTTGATGCTTACCCATGAAGGCAATGGTTTTAGATAACAAGCTCAATACTCCGGATAATGCTTTACTTATACTATTAGCATAACGTTGCATAGATTTGTCAGATGTAACTTGAACTAAAGCATCTTTAGCAGACTTACTCATCTTAAAGGACGACTTCTGAACATCCCCTGATAGCTTTGAAAGGCGAGATTTAAGATACATGGACATTCCCATGTAACTTGTCATTGCTTCAGATTGTCCAGTCTTATATTTCTTTCCCAAATAATCCATGGCTTTGACAAAATCATCAGCAGTTAATTTGCCTTGCTGGGAAAGTTCTTGTAACTGTTTCATCGATTTTCCAGTTGCTTTTTGAATTGCTTCTCCAAACATCGGAAAACGATTGATCATAACATTCATATCTTCTTGACTTGCTTTACCACCAGCAACAATCTTTGCATACTGTTCACCTGCTTCTGCAATCTGAGCATTCGTCATATGCATTGTTGAGCCTAAACGTACAAAGTCATTAGTCCACTGTTTAGTATGTTTAACATTACTATCTACATGGTAAAAGCTTTGAGCCATTTTATTAATCGTTTCTGCGGAATATATAGAATGCTGAGAAAGATTATTAATAAAGCCAATTAACTGTTTTCCATCACGAGGTGCTTCAGTTGTTAAAGATTTCCATACAGTACGCATAGTATCTTGTTCTTTATTATATTCACGACCAGCTTCAATCAATCCATGCATATTGCTTGTCATAGCCATAATCGCATTAGATGCAAGATTGGATACAAAAACACCTGCGAATGATGTTTTTAATGTTTCCCTTAACGATTTGGTTTCACGATTTGTTAATTCTTCTGCATTTTTTATGCCAAGAATTTTGTTTCTAGCAGATGCAAAGAAACCGGATCCTAAAGTATCTTTACGAATTAGCGAAGCATGCAAGTCGTCAGTTCTAGTTTTCAATTCAGAAATTTGCGATTTTGTTTTCCCAATCGACGCACTAGTCTCATCTAATCTCACTTTTTGTTTTCTATATGCTTCACTATTCTTTCCTTGTGTTTTTTCGAGCTGATCTAACTCTTTCTTTTGAAGTTCATATTGTTTGGAAAGATTTTTCAAGCCAGTACTTAAGCCTTTAATTTCTGCATCATTAGCTTTAAGTTCTTTACCATTCAAACGCAAATTATTTGCATATGCTCGTGAAGACTCCTGGGCTCTTCGAAAACTAGTTTGTAATTCAGCTAAACCCGAAGTTTGATACTTTAATGTACTGTTAGCCCGATTAACTTGTACCTCATACGAAGCTAATTGTTTACTAGCTTGAGAGATATCTTTATCTAATTTCAGCCATGTTTCTAATTGATCCTTATTAGATAAGTTCAAACCTTCCTGACGACTTTTTAATTCAGAAATTTTAGCCTTTTGAAGTTCTATTACTTCATTTAATCCAGAAATGCGCGCCTTAGCAGCTTCAGCATACTGCCCTGAATTTTTTAATGCAGTCTCATTAGCTTTCCAGGCATTCGTGGCCGCACTAATTGAACTCCGGAACGCAGATAAACTTTTAGTTGCAGCAATCGTATCAACTGATATCCGCGTCGCCATTTCATTTTCAACTTTCAATTTATCCACCTCCCATTAACATTGCTAACTTCTTATGAGCATCTCCCGTATTCATTGGTCGATCTTCCCTAGATTTAGCACTCAGTATTTTCAGCAATTCTTCATATTCTTGACAGTCAACTTGTGATGGCGCCATTCCGCCTTGAAACATTAGCTGCTTTTTTAGATAATTACGATCTTCAATTTCCTGTTTCAGTGAATCTATTGATCGGAGGATTTCTCCTCTTGTCCTTTTGGGCCCTTTTTCTTATTATTAATCGCCTTTTTATATGCATCTTCTGGTACACCTTTAATACGATTGCAGACATAACTTACATAACTCCCAAGTTGCTGATAATCGACACGTTCTTTGATCATATCAACTTGTTTATCACTCAGTTTCAAGACATCTTGAAGAAAGACAAAGATCTTTTTATTAACTTCTCGTTCTTTCTTTAGGGTAGCAATCATGGCTTCGCTACTGTCTAGATTTTTATCTGATTTACTAAGTTCAGCATCCAAAGAAAGCAATGTAATCATCATTTCATCTGCTTTATCGACCGCTCCTACTGTTGCATGAATATTGATTGGTTTTCCAAGACCAATTTGTTTTGTGTTAATTTTAACTGTCATATTTACCTCCATTTAGCCGCCCATTACTGTATTGTTTATTTCTATGGCGACTCATTTTTACCTAAACAGTTGGCTTATTTACATCGGACTGATTTGTATTTGTAAAACTACCAGTTCCAGTAGCTTGGATATAGCTTGCCATTGGATTATCCCCAGAATAGCCACCGAATACCTCTTTCAACATTGTCTCAAAGCCTTGCCATGCTGAATCACCAGTATTGTAAGCCTTGAAGGATTGTTGAGAGCCTTCTTTGTTTAAGAAGACATTATTAGGGATTGGGTTCAGACTCTGATAGGTAAACGCAACATTGCTATCAGTTTCATTCTTGTTATTTGTTCCATGATTACGCGTTGGAAGCGTCATTTCACCATTTGCAAAGGCGTCAAAGAACCAATTCCCGTCAAAGTCATGGGATGCAATAAGAAGCGCAACATGCGGTTTATTATTAGAAAGAACCCGACCGCCGTTAATATCCGTATAACCTACCATTTTACTTCCATCTTCATATGGCATATCCAACATAGTTAATGCAACTTGTGGTGTTGGCACCCCGTGATTAATTCGCTTAACTTTATTGTTAGCATATTGTTGTTGCCCTGCTTCTTCGAGGCCAGTGATATTAGCAGTAGTAGCACCATCGCCATCACCGTCCCAAAGAGCAATTCCTTTCGGCCCTAATCCGCCTTTTTCGGGATCAGTAATTAAAACACCTTTGTCATCTGTAATTCCAGCCATAACAAAGTCGATCCCTTTAATAGACATTCCTGCCATTTTCTCACACTCCTTTTATTACTAAGTCTTTGGCAAAATAAAAGACCTTGGTACTTTGACCAGTATCAGGATCTTTCACATGCGCTTTTGATTGTTCAACCGTCCATTTGTCATGAACGAATTTCTTTGCTAATTCTATTTCCAAGTTTGTTACATCTTCTCCGCTCAATGCTTTTCGATAAAAAAGTTGCACCTCAACGCCAATTGTCCATCCCTTAAAGGTAGCATTTGCATAATAAGTAGGCTCATTAAGCCATTCAGTTATTAAACAAATTGTTTTGGCTTGATTCCCGATAATTTCTTTAGGAATCGATTCTCGATATACTTCATCAATTAACGAAAACTTATTCTTTATCAGTAATTCAGCTTGTTGTGAAGGAGATTTCATTTTTGCTGACCTCGATAGACTTTTGCTTGAGCCTCGAATACCTCATCTTTGGCATCACGCCTCGTATTATCAATAAAGTGGTCTCCACGCATCTTTACTGTTCCATCGTTTAAGAATCTAGCAATACGTGCATGATTAATGCCGCTATCTTTTGGCCCTTCAAACCCAACCAGGGAATTTCCGTTATCCACATCCCCCATATCTTTATTTTCAAAGATAATCGAATCAGCTAAGTGTTTAACCTTCCCTGTCTTCCGTCCCGGCTGGTAGTGCTTCTCTTGCGTTACTTCCTTCAACTTTGAAACAAGGACTTCTGCACCAGCAGCAGTCATCTTTTTCTTAGTTTCATGATCAGGAACAGCAATTTTTTCTGTTTTTCTCCCAAATTCTTCTAGTGAAGTTGCAAAGTCCACTTTAACCAACCTTCTTTCCGGTATCCTTTAGTGTAATTAAGTCATATCTTATTGGTGAATGGCTTTCATCACGGGAGATCGTAACAATATTATAGATAGTATTATCATCATCTATTTGAGCTTGAAGATCATCTTCAACATGATATTGGGAACGAACAGCAATCACAATCGTTCCTTCAAGTTTAGTACCAAGTAATTGATACTGTTGAGTTTGGCTTCGCTGGTAAAAAGCACAATGTAACTGCTGTCGAGTGATAAAACTTTCGTGTGATCCTTCAATTGACTCATCACTAATGGTTTCTGTCTTGCCAAATTTAACTTTATGATTCAGCCGGCTGATCGGAAGTTTCATTCTTATCACTCTCCTCATCGTACGAATTCCGTAAGCCTCGTAATTGACCAATGATACTATTAACTGTTAAATCAATAGGATAAGTTTGAGTATCAGATAAGGCTAAACGATTTTGATAATAAGTTCCTGCTAATGAAATTTCCGCAACTTCCACTAAAGATGAAACACGCTGATCCGTATAAAAAGCGGAATTAACTTCTCCAATAGCATTACGAATAAAAGCATGAGCCGCTTTAACGTAAGTGTCAATTAGCTGATCATCTTCATTGCCATCAAGGTATAGCATTTCCTTAACTCGTGAAACTAATGGATCAATATCCGGTTGATTCTCACTCATGCTTTTCACCTGCCTTCAAATTACGCTGTCTTACCACTATCAGCTGCAGTTGTCGCAGTCTGATCAGCAACTGTCTTAAACGAGCCAACAGCAATCGCACCATCATCAATCATTTGGACATCAAACCGATCAATACAACGAATCTTAGTAGTGTTGTGTTCATAAGCACCGGCACCAATATTGGTTGCTAGTAATGACATATGTTCACGATCATATAAGGTAATCGCTTCTTTATAGTCACCAAAATAAAGTGGATGAGAACCGGAAATATCTGGTAACCACTTATCAGCAACCACAGTAATTGGTTTGTTGTCTAATAAGTACCGGTCAGCTTGAGTTACATCCGGTTGAATCATGTAACGACCTTCTGCATCCTTAATCTTGGAAAGAACATTGTAACCAGATTGGTTAGTAACGAATGTAGAAGTGGCCATAATAGCAGGATCAAGGGTATTATTTTCAAGATCCTTAATATCGTCCATCTTAGTAATTGTAGGCTTCTTAGTTGCTTTATCCATTACCGCAATAATAGCAACATTCCGAGTAACCGCAACCTTTTTAGCAATCCAGGTTTCAAGCCATGAAAGGATATTCTCTGCTGAATCCTTGAGCAAATTATTAGTAACAGTATTAATAGCACCATATTCCTTAATAAGATACTTGATAAGGTGAAGCTTGGGATCATCCCCATCAGGAATTAATCCGTCTTCGCTATCCATTTGTTTCATTGGTGTAATGTCAGATAGCGTTTCATATACTCGTGAACCTGAAGTAGTAGATACACTTTCAACATTAACAAGGTTTTGTAAGGTAGCAAATTGACGTACTAAAGTATGAATTGCAGTTTGCACATCAACCGGAATAGTTAAACCACCAGTTCCATTGCCGTCTGCATCTACTTCAACAGAAGAAGTAATTGCATCGAAACGACCGCGGACCATATTCTTAAAATTACTAATGAATTCTGCCTTCAAGTCTTTTTCTTTATTATTTAAAGGCTTCTTTTGACTATCTTCCATCTGAACAACTGCTTCAGCTCGTGCTTGATCCAATTGCTCCTTTAAAGCATTACGACGAGCAAGCGCATTATCGCGTTGTGTTTTTAATTCTGCAAACTCATCTGCAGAGAAATCATCATTTAAGACTGCTGAATTAAGCTTAGCGTTTAAATCTGCTACCTTTTGTCCTTCAGCAACCCAGGTATCATTTAATTGATTAATTGTTGTTGACATTCCCATCATCCTTTCCAAATAAAATAGCCAACTTCTGATCTCTTAGGCTAGGAGTTGACTTTTCTTCATTATCTTTAATTTGATTCTTGATTGCTGGCGTAGACTTCTCTGAATCTTTAAACTCAGCAATCATTGTCATAAATTTTTTAACCGCGTCTTTTTTAGGAAGTGTATGGCCAAGAGAATTAGCAATTTGTAGTTGCTTGTCATCCTGGAACATAATCTTATCAGCAAAGCCCTTGTCTACGGCATCCTGTGCTGTCATCCAGGTTTCGTTTTGCATCATCTGTAGGATATTATTACGATCAATCCCCGTTTTATCTACATAAGCATTAACAAGGGAACTATCAATTGAAGCTAATACCTGTGACTCATGATTATGGTCATCAGCATTCCCCTCTTGATATGACCAGGCTTTATGAATCATCATCTGAGCGGTCGGAGACATATTAACAGTATTTCCGGCCATTGCAATTACACTAGCAGCAGATGCGGCAATCCCCATAATATTGACTGTTACATCTCCTGCATAATTTCGAAGCATGGAATAAATCTCACTACCGGCAAACACATCCCCACCGCCAGAGTTTATAACTACCTCTACTGGGTCTGTATTACCATCATTTAAGATTTCATCAACTACGGCTGGTGAAGTAGCATCCATACCAAACCATTGATAAAACCTAGCAGTATTATTATCCACAATGTCACCTGTGATTTTCACTGTCTTCATTGTCATCATCTTCACCTCCCTTCAATTGATTATCAGAACTAACTACTTGTACTGGTTGCACTTGAGTAGTTGGTTTTTCTTTTTCCGGTAAATCCTCAGGCAAATATCCTGCTTGTTGCAACAACCAGGCCGCTTGATTAGCTCCTAATGTTCCATTCTTCTGAAGGTTAGCAATTGTAGAGGCGTAATTATCACCCAGTGGATCAATTGCTGAACGTAGATCAAGAGTAATATTCGCACTCAATTTATTATTCAGCTCCGCAACAATTGGTTTAGCAAACCGTGCTAATGATTTTACATAAGCATTTCCCATCATTTGAATAGATGATTGCTGGTCACCCTGGCCGTTAATGATACTGTCAGATACACCATAAACTTTGGCAATTTGGGCACTTGTCCAAGTAACCTGATTTAGCAATTGAGCCACATTACTTTTAACCTCTAAGGGCGTATATTCTTCAAGATCATCAATAACAATTGGTCCATTTTGCGAGCTAGATGTCTGTTTGAGGAACTTGCGTGACCGTGAGGCTTTTTCTTCGTCACTTAGCAAGCCTCCATGTTTAATAGTCAGAATCCCGGGAGCAACAACTGACCGTCCCAAAGCACTTAAAGTTAATTTATTGGACTGATCTTTAATCTGAAGCTCATTAGCTAATGCGGAAAGTGGGCTTATCCCGGTCTTTCCTCCATTTTGAGAAAGTAATCGAATATGAATTAGATCACTTTGCGGAACTGCCTGCTTTACACCTACTTCGGGCTCATCAAAATTAATATTGTAGATTAAACCAGATCCATCCTCCAATAAAAACGGAGTAACTTGTGATGGTCGCAAATACTCCCAGGTCATATCCGTTCCATTATTATTTCTCCACCGGTAAGCAAAACACTCACCACCTAAGAGCAATTGCGCATACATTGATTGCCAAAATCCATGGGCATTACTTGTTTGAGTCGGATTATTGATTATTCCTTGGGCTCTTGGCATGTCGGCCCGTAGGATCCCATTTGCTAAATCAGCACTTAATTGAAACACAATCGAATATATATCAGAATTTTTTAATGCTGTACTGGCATCCACGTACTTATCAGAATTATCTGGATTCAAGAAATGCAGAATATCGGTATTATCAGAAATTGATAAGCCAGGACTTACTTTTTGATTAAATAACGGCAATAGCATTCACCTCCTTTCCATCAAAGGCTAGCTATTTTCTCTGAAAGATAACCGATAATTACTAAACTAATGGCCACGCTAAAAATTCCGGCAATGAAATTTAATAAAAAGCATCCCCATACAGCAAAGATAATCGCCGCCAAGAAGCAAATTACATCAAAATACTTCCATATTAACTTCATAAAATTACTAATCATCAAGTAAACCACTATCCTTATTTTCAAACCATGCTTTAACCTGTTCTGCCGTCATTCGATCAACCTGTCCGGACTTATCATTAGCAATTCCGAAATCTTCAAAATGATACATCCCCTGGTAAAGAGCATCAATAATTGCATCGACTACATCAATCTTTAAGGTTGCCTTGGCCTTGTCAACTTGAATGCCAATCTTATCTTCTATAATTTCAGCATTAATCAATGCCTTTTCCATGATCTTATCGTCAAGACGGGTAATATTTCCTTCAACAAATATTTTTTGAAGAAACTTAGTTGGATCCTTTAACTCAGATGTTCGTTGACGAATAGATTCTAATGGATAATCCGTATTAATATCCATCTGTTTAATTGCGGTAGTTGCTCCCCACGCATCGTAACCAAAGAAGATAACCTTAAGATGATTTTCGTCCACATAATTTAATAGCCAATTGTAAACTTGTTCGTCATTGATTAAGCCTTGTGGGTGACTTGTAATTGTACAGTACCCATCATTTGCTAATTGACGATAATTAATCCCATCTTGTTTTTCTTTAGCCTCGATTGATCCTGCTTTATTCCAAGGGATAAAACTATGCTGCTCAACGTGCCACTTTTGCTTACCTTTTTCATCTTGATAGGGATAAACAAATGCAATGGCTGTATTATCACTAAACATCGAATAGTCAAACCCAATATATACTTCACGTCCTCGAATATCGAAACGCGGAATAATCGCTCTTTCAATATCATCAAGTTTCAAGAAGCTATCTGCTGACTGCTGCATCCAAATATTCATTGATTTATTTTGGAAGCCTAACATATTACCAGTTAGCATATTGTTGTCTCTTTCGGTTTGTAGGTCTAAAACAAATCGATCACGCTTTCCTGGCATATCCATCAACGGATTAGATTTAGACCAGGTTTCTGGCTTAAATACTTCGTTCTCATCGTCCTGACACCAGTTCAAGACAAGGTAAGCATCCCCCTGTCGCAAATAATCGGCTTCCATTAAATTTTGAACTCGTTTTTCATCATTATGAAATGGTACTGATGGATTATCATAGGCAGTTGAAATTTGAATAAATTGCTTATTAGTAACATCAAGCTGTCCGGAAGTAATCTTCGAAATTTTACTATTATCTCCCACTTCCGGATCCGCGAATTCATCGCCAATTGCAGTTTTGAAGTGGAAAGAGTCATATTGCCCCGACTTGTAAGTTACTGCTAATAAGCGACTACCGGTTTTACTCATTACAATCTGGTCTGACTGTGATGAAAGTGTCTTAGGATTAATTCCTAATTCTAGAACTAATTGACCAAATGGAGGAACTTCCATAAGGTATAGGAGCATCTGTTTGATATACCCCATCAGTTTACTAGTTTGCTTATAGTTAATAGAACTAACTAAGAAATCTTGACCAGCTTCATTAATTGCCTCAATCAAAAAGCTATAAATGGTTATGATTGACATTAGGTATGTTTTACCGTTATGCCGTGCAACAGATAAGACTGCTCGAGTGAATCGCTTATCCCCTTTACTATCACGCCATCCAACAAGCATTGCTAAAACAAATTGCTGCCATCCCATTAATTTAACTGGTTTTCGAGTTTTAATTTCCGGACAAACTGAAGCAAATTTCAAAATATTTTGAACTTCACTTATATCGTAATGATAGGGAAAATCTTTGGTATTCTGACGTTGCAGATCGCGTAAGTGTCTAAAACATGCTAACTTAATTTGATATCCGGTAATATATTTGCCATCCAAAACATCAAAGCAATATTTAGTACCAGCATCCTGGTATCTTTCTCTCACATTATTAAAATCGGTTGCTTGGTATGCACCAAGCACATCATGAGTTTGGGTTAAGTCAATTTTCACTTTCTCACTTCCTTTTTACTACTATGCAGAGTATAATAAATATAGAAACAAATGAGGTGTTATTAATGCCAACTAAACAAACTCAGTACAACAAAAAATGGGTAGATAACCACAAACAACGCGCAAAATATTTAAGCGACCGTTCTAGATCGCGCTCATTTATTCGTAATCAAGCAACTTTAGATGACATCGAAGAATTCACTAAACTATTAGCAAAACGGAAAGAAGAATTACAATGACTTACGATATTAAAGCAATCAAGAAGAATGCAGAACACTTAGGAAATGCCTATTTCGATGATGAAGATAAGCTCCTTTTAATCGACCACTCTACATTGCTAAAACATAACCAATATGAGGTCATAAAATACGAGGATATTATGTATTGCTATGTTGATGAAAGCGATGGTGTACAAACATCCAATCATTCATTAGGATATGCTACGCTGGGCGCAATGGTTGGTGGCTTTTTCGGTGCAATGGTTGGAGCCGCTGCCGGCAAACAACAGCGGAAGGTTATTACTGGAATACAAGTTCAAGTAATGACGACTGATCAAAAAGAACACTATATTGATTGTGTAAAGCTTCCAGATGCCAAATTAAACGACATTCATTATTCGACTGGGCAAGCTGTCGGAAGTAAGGTTGAAGAAATCATTCAAGATAATTTGTAGCAAAAAAGCAGTAATCTAGCGACTACTGCTTTTTATTGTTACTGAAAAATTCTTGAATACTCTTAGTAGTCGATCCTTCTTCTTTTTTACTTTGAACAGTTTTGAATAATTCTGCTCTTGATTTTGGTGATAAGCCTAACTGAATGCCAATTGTATTAAGCATTTGAGTAGCATCTTTCAACCTGCCAACTGCAGGATTCTTTTTCCAACCAACAAAATCCTTACCAATTACTTTTCCTGTTTGAACATCCTGCAAAGAACGATATATTTTTTGCTGTGCTCCTTCTTTTTGTAAGGTATCATAAGCATTTCGATATTCTTGGTATTGAACGCAATATTGTTCAACCAGCATCGAGTCAATTCGTTGAACTCTATTAGTTGCCTCTAAAAAGGGCACTACTTTTCGCCAACATGTTTTTGCAATTGGTGTTAAATATTTAGGTGGGCTATATGATAAATGACCGTTATTTTGCTGATAGAATGCGTGTTTTACCATCATCTTTCACCTCTTTTGCTACGATTTTGTATCCTAATGAATTGCTTTTGACCCCCCTAAGTAAAAATTTGAAAATTACTGTGCATCACAAGGAAATTGTTCTGTGTGCTGCTCTCCTCACCGGACCGTACCCGGGGGGATGTTTTATTTTTGGTGCATCAATAGAACGATTTTAGAAATTTCTGATATTTCTGGAACATTTTTCATTTCCATTCCTTGACCAGTTCCATAATATTCTTGCTCCCATTTTGTTTTTAAGCGGTGGCATTTATTACAGATGGTAGCTAAGTTGCTACTACTAGCCATCAGCTTATGATCAAACGCAATAGGAATGATATGATCAACTGTTTTACTATTTGGTGTAAGCTTACCGATAGCCTTGCAATACTGGCATAGGTAATGGTCATGGTTTAATACTGATTGTCTTAAATCAACCCACTGCTTACTTCGATAGAATCTGTACTGTTCACTTCTATTATCATTACGATTACGAGTAACAGTGTTGTAATGATGGTTATATTGTTTCTCTTTATGCTGATACTGTTCACTATGTTTACGTGCCCATCGCTGTCTATTGGCAAGGTACTCTGCTTCATGTTCAAAGTGCTTAGGGCAATAATGATTAGGGAACTGAACCATTGCATGACAGTTAGGTTGTCTACATCTTCTATACCTTGGCATTGGTAGCATCCCCTTTCTAGTCTTATGTATGAAAGCAAAATAAAAGACGGTAGCCATTTGCTATCGCCTTAATCATTTAATCTTTTATGTATTAGTTCGTCTAATTCTTTCAAGTCGTCATCAGTAGCTAAATCACGGATAAACTTACGAGCATATGAACGGTAACGATATATCCGATTCTTATCCTTGTTCTTATCGTCCCACTTCTTCTTGGCTCTTTGTTGTGCTTCACTAACCATAATATCGACCTTCTAACATTAATATGGTATACTGTATATGCAAAAGGACAAGAGCTGCTACCTCTCGTCCCTTTGCGATCCGGAAAAACGAGTTTGCTGGCTAACCGCTATTTGCGATTAGCTTTTTTTATTATCGCATATGCAATTGCAAAGTTGATACTTGCAACTGATATTGCTACGAGAGCATTAACGATAACTGCACCCTCATGTTTCCAGATAAACTCTTTCATCCATTGAACTCGCCTCCATCCGGATAGAAAGGCTGTCGCCGGATCGCTGTAGAATATTGATAAGGTCGCGACTCCTTACCTCATCTACATCTATCATTATACCTTATTAACATATAAAAACAATAGAAAATCAAATCTTTTTGAATATAAATTTAGCCGGCAAGCGTTGACCTGTCGGCTTTTTATTTAATGTGATTGCATAAAAAATTGTAAAACAGTGGAAGCCAATGAAGAAAGTTTAAGGATATTTAATGTAGAGGTAGTAACGGTTCCAAAATCACCTATTTTCTTCATTACGCTTCGATATCTTGTTTGTGCTTCCTTCTTATCAGGAGCTTTAGCAATATTTAATATATCTTGAACCATTTCATTTAATTCTTGTTGATGGTCATTGTTTGTATTAAGAAGATCAACAACATCTTTTAAGTATGCAGTATTCATTTCTATTCTTTTTAATACCTCCAATGCTTCAATATTTGCTTTCTTTGAATCTCTATCTAATTTACCAACATTTTCCATTGCTTTTGTTGTTTTACGTATCATCTCAGCATTATTTTGAATGGCATCAAAATTTGTGTTCAAATTAAAAATATCATTACTCATGCTTTTCACCTCAATAATATAATACAAAAGGCCAGCCATGAAGACTAGCCTGAGGCAAAGGCAAAAAGTAAAATGATCGTAGTTTAATGTCATTTCGGACAATAGCTAAGAGACAGATTCGAACTGTACTTTTGCCACACAAGACTGAGTAATGTGTGCCCACCGTGGATCTTAGCTAGCAATGCGACTCGTTAGCATTGCTATATACCATAATTATCAATGTACGGGTGAAGAAGGAGGCTGCCGAATAACCTCCTTTCTTCTGATAATCATGATATAAAAACTTAGTAGGGCTTTGCACCCATGCAGCCTTGAAGCCTAAGTATAATCAGGACCATACAATCACCGCACCCGGTCGTAGTTTTCCGCCTACTCCTGTAACGGTATTGCTGTCCATTCATACGGTAATCTTTTAGCCGCTGAGTTAGATTACATACTCTTCTGCTGATTACAGCACGGTTGCTACGAGACTATCAGAGTAGCATGTAAATTTAATGATAAAGGAGATCTTCCAATCTTCCAAAACGCACAAACCAAATTTAATCGTTACCGTAAATTTCTTTTGAAGTTAATGATAGTCTCAACGTGGATTATGGGGCTCAGACCCATCAGTCAGTCAAACATCTGATCCACACTCAAGCTTTAACAAGAGATCCCGTGTGGTATTAAGCATAGAAATCTCTTTCCTTAAAGCCAGAATCCTAAATTTGAGTAGTTAAAGGCTTGCTCAGGCACAATTGGGGGTCACAAGGCTACATCGCTAACCTTCCGACAATATCATTTTCGCACTTAAAAATGGGCTTGAAGTTCACTCATAGTTCACTGTTTGTTCACTCGTTGTTCATTTTTTTCGTCCTTGTATGCATGAAGGTCTTCTAGTAAGTCAGCATCCCCGAGCAAACTAGTATATCTTTCCAGCGTATCCGCAAACTCACTACAAGCAATTTTCAAGTAATGATAGTAGCGCGTTTTTTCATAACCAATTTGATTAGCTACTTCCCAATCTTTCTTATTCTGAATAAACTTAGCAATTAATATTCGCCTACTTCTAAGACTACATGCGTTGAGTGCTTGAGCGATTGTCTCAACCAAGAGATGGTAATTAGCAACTTTAACCATTTGATTTTCCATTGAATTACCAGCAGCACTTGCTCTTGGCATTCCGTCAATTTGTGGGGATGTTAGCTTAATTCCTCCACCCGCTAAGCGACATAAGCGTGCATATTCGTCCTTAAAGAAATAGCGAACATTATCAGTAGTTCCGTCAACATCTAATTCTTTCAAAAGCCCCACTTTTAGCACTCTCCCCGTTTTGATATAATATTTATGTTTGATAATTTGAAGGAGCGTGCCATTACTGTGGTGCGCTTTTTTATTTAGTATCTAGATAATACTAGAACAATAACCAATGACACTGCCGAAAAGATTAATGCAAAAGATTGAAGATTCATTATTGCTCATCCCTCAGATAGATAATTCTTGCATCTAGGCTTTCCAAATAAGCTTGCATTGACCTTAGCTGTGCATTTAGCAATGCTAATTCTAATGGTGATGAAAGCTTTGGTCCCTCTTTAACAATAAATTGAGCTAGCTGGTCTATCTTGCCTAACAGATCCTTTCGCTCCTTTGATAATTGCTGAAGTACTTTTCGTTTACTTGTCATTGTATTTCCTCACTTGATTAGTTCGTCGCTCCTCAAAGTTTGCTTGTTTTATCGATAGGACAGTTCCTAGGATAAAACCAACCGTAAAAATTAAGACAGCACCGATAATTAATAGTTCCGTCATTCACTTCATCCCCTCTTCTGTTTTTCCTCAATTTTTCTCAATTCCCAATAAAGTGAAGAATTAGCTAACCAGTGTTTTTTACCACGATACTTTGTTCCTTTATAGAACGGTAGCTCAAATCTCCTTGCTAGATCTTTCATCATTAAGCGATTAATCCAATACACTTTTCTTCTCTCATCGCTCTTCATTAATTTTTGATACTCAACAAGGATTTTATGTAAAGTTCGTCGATTAATCTTCATGGTTTACTTCCTCATTCATCAATTGCAACTAGTTTAGCCATATCATCGTAGTTAATTCTGAAACGCTCTAAGTGACCAAGATTAAATCGAGTAACAATAATCTCGTCACCATAAAGAGATTGATTAATGATCTCCTTGGTAGTTTCTCGTACTGATAATTTAAGACCGTTATGAAAAATTATTCGTGTCCGCATTATGCAATCACCGGATACTTAATCTCGCCAAATGTTTCTTGTTCTAGTTGCTGAATGTACCGTTTAATATTATTCTTTGCTTCCACTTGCCATTGGTTGTTATCAGCCATGAATAATGCTGATTGCATCCCCTCACGCATCCGGAAGATAAATTTACTTGCTGGCTGGTCAACTTCCTGGAATGTCCGGAAAGGAATTAACTTAACGGGATTAGGAACCTTCACTTCATCAACGCTAGCAACACCAGAATTAATCTGAACACTTTGGCTTACACCATCATCGGTTTGTTGATGAATACTTTCATCACGGAGATTGCTGACAACTTTCAGAATAATATTCCGGTCGTCATTCTCCTCGAAATGTGACTGCAGCATAATGATCATGCTTTCCTGATCTAAGTAACTTTCTAAGTTAAGACTATCAACCACTGCCCGAACCTCAGCGAAACAAGGACGTTGACCACCTTTCGCTAAGTTTCCAATTACCTCAACCTTAGTCGGACTAACCACATGGATTTTTAGTGCATCGTTAATTGACGATCCTTCACTTTCCAACCACTCGATCAAGCTAGTTAATTGGTTCAGTTGGAGGGGATGAGCAATGATCGGATCATTAAGTAAAGCTGCATCCCCATCATGATCAAGAAGATACTGCCGACCGTTTAAGCCTGTAATGAGCTGATTGCCATTAGCATCATTTACGAGTTGTTCAAATTGGGTTAATTCACCATTAATCTTTGTTTCCATGAGTTAGTTCTCCTTTTGTAAATCAATAATCTTGCGCTTTTCTTCTTTTTCAACTTCTTCAACTGGTTCGCCAGTGTCCATCTTAGCCTTACCATCATCTGGATCAATGTAAGTTTGTCCTTTAACGCCTGACTTCAACTCGTTAACGTGAACCTTACCGTTAATATCACGGCCTAAAAGCATAGTAGTTGGTACTCCCACTTCTGGAGCAAGGGTGGTCTTAACTTCAACCGTGACATCAGATGCATCTCGTTTTTCATTGGGAGCTAAGGTGATGTTAAGTTGCACCTTCCGCTTTTTAGTTGGGTCCGTGTTAGGATCAAGGATATTATCCGCTACTTGTTGTAATGCACGGTTAAGCTTAACTTGCACACCACCATCTGCAATTTCCGATAAATCAAAATTAATAGCTTTCTTCTTACTCATCACACTCAATCTCCTTTTACAATGCACGGCGTTGAAGCTTAATAAATGGCAATTTACCCATTACATCAATTGTTTCATCATAGGTGAATGCCTTAGCTTCTGAGCGTTCTTGTGTGACTGAAAAGTTAATATTTACACCTTGATATTGAGTATTAACTCCAGGGACCTCTTTTAGGTAACGTGGGGATGTTGCATAGCTGCCACCTACTTCTAGGCAATACATTGGCTTATCCCGTTCATCTAATTCAGTTAAGGAATACTCCATCACAACCTTAGCAATCCTTTTTTGAACTGACTTAGATAATTGAGGACGGCCATACATCTGAAAACGCCCCACTCTTATTTGACTTACTCTTGCTACTTCGTAATAGTCAAACATTACCATCAATGAGTCTTCAATTTTACTTTGCTTTAGATTCAAGCCAAATTCGGCCATTTTGTTTCTAAATTCTGATGTTTCCATTTTCTTATTTCTCCTCGCTCAATATTTATTCGCCTAATTTATAAACTGGAATAAGAGGCTTATTGCCTACTGGTGCCACTACCCTGCCATTATGAACATCATCGTCATGCTGAACAGCTTCCAAACTATTAAGTCCCTGTCGCTGATAACGATTAAGGATTTTACGCAGATATGCAAAGGATGGCCGATCAGCATTATCAGCCATTGAATCAATCGCAAACGCTACTACATCCCGACCAAGCTCGTTCACGAATGTTTTGAATTCGATTTTTGATTTTTGGGATGCGAGCTTTTCATAATATGAATTAAGAGTAGTACTAGTAGTATTTAAATTATCCTTACTCTTACTTAACCTATCTCTAACCTTACCTAACCTAACCTGTGGATCCATTTCGGTTCCATTCTGGTTCCGTTTTGGTTCCATCGAGTTAAAGCCTTGTTCCTGTTGAGGTTGAGAGTTTTCATTTGAAATTTGCTTTTTATTTTTGGAACCACTTTGGATACAGTTTGGTTCCATTTTGTCTCCATCTTGGATACATTCTGGAGACATTTTGGTTCCAACTTGGTTCCGTTCTGGTTCCAAATCGGATACAAATTGGTACCGTTTATTCTTATCAAGACCAATTAATTTCATGTCGTCGGTATAAATTGTCGGGGTGTATCGATCCTTTTTAACGTAGTTGGAAACTAACCAATCTTTAATGACGACTACACCATCCTCAAAGACAATCAAATAGTCTTTCTCAACCAACGCCTTTAAATCGTCTTCGCTAGCACCAATCATGCGTTTAATTGACTTTGGATTGCCAACAAAACCGTCGTCATCAGCATTCATCCCCAAATGGAAGTAAAGTGATTGAGCGGTAAGTCCCATATCAAGAAACTTATCTGTCTCAGTAACCTTCTGACTAAACATTCTGCGTTGTGCCATTTTGTAACCCCCTAGTTGTCCTGGTAAATCTGCTTAACCAATTCATCGAAGTCTTGATATTTGCTTATGCGTTTGAGGTGGTAAGCAATATCCTTAGCTAACTTCAGATGATGGCTGTAAGTTTCAGCGTGCTTAAATTGATCACATAAGTTACTAGTAAAAATAGCTTGATCAATTACGTTATTAGCAAGTTTTTCAACTTTTACTGCAGTATCTTTTTCTGACATATGTTATAATCTCCTTGTAGATTTCTTATCCAGTTATTGGATTATTTAGCATCGGTGTCGTCAGCATCGATGCTTTTTTCGTTTGACCACCAATCTTGAGGTGTATCAGCTAAGCAAGCCCACAAGAGAATTAAAGCTGAAAATAAAGCAAATGGAACATTCGCATTAAACAGACTAATCATCATCGCAATTGTGCTTGCTACTGCAATTAAAGTAATCATTTAGATTTCTCCTTTCTTGACTTTGATATAATCACACTAGCAAGGAGGTGATTATATGGATAACTTGATTCCAAAAAGCTCAATTTTCAGAAAACTTGCCTTCAATAATCTCATCGAGGGATTTCTCTTCTTTACAATTGGCCTTTTTGCTTATGTTCTAATTTATGGAATTACTGCAGAAATTTTTATTCTTACTAAACATCCATTAACTGAAAACGGACGTAACCATCTTTCTGCAATTAGCGCAAGTATTGGGATAACCATATTTCTAGGATTATGGTTAAGTTCTTCTACTTTTTCAGTATTAGTTTCTCTAGTTTCTTTCTCAGCTCTATTAACACCCTGGGCACATAAGCTTCATCTTTAAGATGAAATATTGGTTGCTTACCTGATATGATTTCCAAAATTTGATAGCACCAATATGGCCACCACGTGTTTAACCAACTAAAAACTAATAGAGCAAGAATTGTAAGAACAAATACTACCATTTGTTTACCCCTTTCATACGTGCGTTATGCTTTCCGCGATACTTCTGCTTAAACACTGGTTCATGGCGGATGCCAATGCTGTAAATAGCAGCAAAGGCAAAACACCCAAGAATTACTAAATACGGCCACACATTATTCATCTCCTATAGATGGACGATCTTTTCGTCCTTAACCTCATGCTCTCGCTTAGCTTGTTCAAGAGCATCCTCAATTGATTCTTGACTATCAGTCCACTTACTAATGAACCGATCTAATTCCCACTTAGGATACTTTCTTGCACCCAAGTCTAAGGAATTAATGAAGCCATACTTTCGCAGCTCAACTAACGTACTATTGTTAATTCGTAAATACTTAGCAGCCTCTCGCTCCATGAGCATTGGTGAATTAATTTCTTCCCTTGTCCTCATAGTTTCTCTTGTTTTCATAACCATCCCTCCCTTCTTTGCTATACTTAATTCATCCCCTACAAAGGAGGTGAACTATATGAACTTCGGATGGACTATTACTACTGTAATTGCTGTAGTTTCACTACTAGCACCAACTATTTCCGCAATTGTAAATAACATCTACAATCGTCGTCTTGAAACATTAAAACTACGAATTAACGAATTAAACACTCGCATTAAATACGAACAAGAATTAATTCACCGTTTAAATCTTGCAAGGGGAAAACTAGAATTTTTCGGTCCAACTGACGATGGTAAAATCCAGGAAGAAGTGATTAGCGTTGCTGCCGATGCTTCAACCTTATTTCATGATCAAGATAAAAAAATGGATTTTGAAATGCTACAAAACTATACCCTACAAGGTGCAATAAATTACCGTGAATATATACGAACTTGTCTTGCTCATTTATCTAATCTAGTTTTCCAAGATCAGGAAAAAATTGATACACTCTTACGCTGTTTCAATAAAGACAACATTCATACCAACGAATAAGCCTTTAATAGCAACATAATTGTTACTACGTAGTAAGGAACACATAGAATAACGTGTAATACTGGGTTCTTGAATATTACCCAACAGTAAATTGCAGTTTGAATTAGTAAATATATCCATATACTCACTAACATTTAGTCACCTCCTTGGTGGCTTTTTCTTTTTGTCTATTCTTCATTGCTACCCTCCTTTACCTCTCTGCTATACTTAACTCATTCCCTATAAAGGAGTTAAAACCATGGAACTAGACAGCACAGTGCTAAATCGTAAAGAAAAGAAACTACTTAATAAAATTATCTTTTTATCAAAAATAACTCCGCACAAATTAGTAAGTACTGATTTAATCAAGCAACAACCCGAATATGATAAATATTACTTTTACCAATTGCGTAGTTTTGGATTAATTAATACCTACCATTTAACTGAACCTAACGAAAAAGCTCACTGGCGACCAGATAATGGTACGTATGTTACTGAAAAAGGATTACATTACAAAGATTGGTATTGGGAACATCTAAGACAATTCCTTTACAAAAGCGTTATGACTCCAATAGCTATATCACTTTTAACCAATCTTGTACTGTATCTACTAGAAAAACATCCAAAATAAAGTCGTTGTAATAGCACTTACTACCGCTGGAACTAAACTAGTTTCTGTAAGGCACCAAAGTGCTTTTTCTTTTCTGCTCATCATTGCTACCCTCCTTTCCACATTTGCTATACTTAACTCATCCTCTACAAAGGAGGTGAAAAACATGGCTAAGATCTACAAAATTAATCCAGAAAAATTTGCTCTTGCTTGTGTTCAAAGCTCAGCTAGTAATCTCAAAGTAGCTGACAAACTTGGTTTATATAAAGCTGCTTACGATGAAGCAAAGAAGCTCAAGGACGAGTCTGATGCCGAGGCTAAGAAACAGGAGAAAAAATCATCTGAAGAAACCCGCAAAGAAATACAAAAGTTTTTCAACGCTTAACTAGCTAACGCTGCTAAGATTTTGGCAACCTTTCTGATCTGCTCATCAGTAAGGTTGTCTTTTTTTAGATCAAAGTAATTGTTAATAGCCAATTTAACAACTGATGGATTCTTTTCCATAATTGCTATCCTCCTTTTCTTAGTACGGTTTTCTGTACAGAATCTTTAAAAAAATAAGTACTGATTAACGTATCTGGAATAGCTAAAACAGAACTAATCGCTTTGATTTCTTTTTGAGTAAATGAGCTGTGATTATTTAATTTAATGTTTAATGCAGTTCTACTCATGTTAATGGCTTCTGCAAGGGATGATTGTGACATCTTCTTTTCCTTCATACGCTTTTCAAGTAATGAATAATCGTATCTATCCATAAATACCCTCCCTTTTATATTCTGTTCATTTTTTTGAACAACTATATTATATCTCAATCGTTATTATAGTCAAGATAAGTTGTACATTTTTTGAACATTATTCAAGCATGTACATAAATCTGTGCTAGAATAAAATAAAGGGGTGTTAAAAAATATGAACACTTTTCAGAGTAGATTGAAAGAAGCACTTGCTAATTCTGGCCTTTCACAGGCAGAATTAGCAAGACGAGCAAATATAGGTAGAAACTCAATTAGTGATTACTTAAAAGGAAAATATGAAGCAAAACAAGATAAACTTCATTCACTAGCAAGAGTCTTAAATGTTGACGAAGGCTGGTTAATGGGCTATGACATTAGCCAAGAAAGGAACAGCAACTCTAAAGTGCCGACTAATATAATTTATCCATTAGGAGATAAATTTCAACGTGTTAGCATCCCCCTTATTGGTGAGATTGCCTGTGGTGATCCTATCACAGCCGAAGAAAATATTGAAGGTTACGTTGAAGAGATTTTTGAAAAGCCTGTTCCAAAAGGCAATCTCTTTGCTCTTCGCTGTAAAGGTAAAAGCATGGAACCGACCATTCATGATGGATCAATTGTAACCATTAGAGAACAACCCACAGTGGAAGACGGTGAAATCGCCGCTGTCCTTGTTGATGGTGATAATGAAGCAACTCTGAAACGAGTTAAACATCAAGGAAATCTAATTATGCTAATGCCAGATAATAAAGAATTCGACCCAATTATCTTAGATAAAGATAATCCAGGCCGAATTGTTGGTAAGGCTGTTCATGTTTCATGGAGTATTAAATAATAATTTACGTCCAAATACTGATCGACGTTAAAAGCTGAGTGTATTAGGGAGATTTACTTATGAAGTTCAAAAATATAATCGCAATTAGCTTACTAGGAATTTGTGGAGGAACGGTTACTACTTCACTAGCAAATAATAATTATGTATATGCTGCAAAGGATGAGTACAAAAGTATAAATAAAGAAATTTCTGATACTTTAGCTCAAAGTAAAGGCTGGGCAAATGGAACTCTTGATGAAAATGGAAGTTCTACGGATAGCGGATCTGCAAACGATGAATTTGATTGGGCAAACTATGTCACAAAAATTAAATATACAGGCAAAAATAAATTAAATATTTATGTAACTAATGATTTCAGCAGTCTTAGTAGTGAAGATAAGAAAGATAGCATTATGAAAGCAGAAAATAGTGCTGCCGCTATCCTTCTTGATCATAAAAAAATAAAAGAAAATGATACCATTAAGGGACTAAACGTCAAAGTAATTAATAATAATCAAACTATTGGTAAATCGCTTGGTCATCATTCTTATAGTTTCAATTAGGAGTAAGTAAAACGAAAAAAATAAAGTTCTACATTTATGATATTTTCATGGCGTTACTTGCTATCATTTCAATTGTCCTAATTGTTTTAGATTACGCCCATGAAATTAATATCGTTTCACCACCTTATAGTATTATTGATAATTCAATTTTAATTGTTTTTGCGATTGATTACTTTGTAAGACTATTTTATGCAAAAGATAAGAAAAGATTCTTCAAAGAAAATATCTTTGATTTACTCTCTATCATCCCCGTTAATAACCTTTTCTATGTCTTCCGGATGGCTAGAATTGGACGAGCATTCCGCCTATTAAAACTTTTAAGAATTTTTCGGTTAGTTGGATTGACTGGAAGACTACATAAGTTCCTAAAGACTAATGGGCTCGTTTATTACTTGTATATTAGTTTAACTGTTATTCTTATTGCTTCCTCACTATATTGCATTTCTGAAAAAGTATCATTTGGTACTGCATTATGGTGGTCAATCACTACGGCCACGACTGTTGGATATGGGGATGTCTCCCCTACTACGGGATTAGGAAAAACCGCAGCAGTTTTATTAATGTTCCTAGGGATTGGTTTCATCGGAATGCTAACAAGTAGCCTTACTAATTTCTTTGATACTTCAACGGATAATGATTTGGAAAAAGAATTAGCTGAACTGAAACAGCAAAACAAAGAACTTGAAGATCATCTAAGTAGATTGGAAAAACTCGTAAAAGAGCATAAGTAAAATATATACGTCCAATAAGCTGATCAGAGTATTAGATGTCTATTATGTTGGAAAATAAAGTTGCTTTACTAGAATCAAAACAAAAAAGCCCCCTTAAATTGGAAGCTTAGATTCTGGAAAATGATGTTTAGGATTAGGACTATTGATTGCTTCTTCTAGCATATATCTGAGCGCTTTAGTATCATCAACTTTTCCTAATGCTTCAGACTTTGCATCTTCAAAAGATATATCCATTCGGGCTTGTTTTAAGGTTATGTACAGGTTGACGGTTTGCCAATAACTTAGACTTTTAAGAAAGGAGTCTACTTTAGCACCTTGAA
>OFHN01000501.1_pt1 | contig 35056 bp, 20 predicted proteins | sample 1521321 | NCBI WGS metagenome assembly OFHN01 (sample SAMEA3504130, study PRJEB24116) | mouse gut metagenome | biome: mouse gut; feature: mouse-associated habitat; material: faeces | place: Denmark | collected 2011
AAACTCCTTCGCTTTAAATTAAAAATATAGTTTTTACTGTAGATTTTTGGGTTAAGCAAAAAGAGAATTCACGACTAGCCGCAATCCCCATACCAGTCCGACGGGCAGAAATACCCAGCGGAGAACGAAGCTCAGGTAGACGGAAACCTTAAAACCGCTCAGTTTTAGGAAAATTCCCTGAAAAACCAAAATTCGGACAGTGTCAGCAGCAGACAGTAACGCCAGGATAGTCAAAGGCCGGCCGATATACCGCCAAGCAGCCCAAAAGAATACCGCGTTCAGAATCAGGGATACAACCGCATCATAGAGATTGATTCGGTTCTGCCTGATAATAGTAGGGGCTCCAGAGAGACAATCCCGGCAGAAAAGCATAAGCTGATAAAGCCCCAAAACAGCGGCAAAGGTTCCGGCTTGCCGCCACTGCTCTCCTAAGAAGACAGAAAAAAGCGACTCTCCAAATAAAATCAATAGCAAGATGGGACCTAGCGCCAGTTTGATATTCGTCTGTAGTATTCCAAAAGAGAACGCTCCGATATTCTCTCCTCGGTTATAGCGCTGACTGGCCTCCTGGTAGTACACCCGGTTGATTGGGGTAGACAGCAACAGAGAGGGCAGAGACAAAATCTTCCGGGCCATAGAGTACAGCCCTAGGTCAGAGGAAGAGTAGAGTGTTTCCATCATCTGCACGGGAAGCTGCTGACCTACATTGGCGATCAGGTTTGACGGCATCTGATAGATAAGGAAGCGACGGTAACTTTTTAACAAGGGCAGGCAGTGCAGAGATGGGTCTGATATCTTTTTATAGGGATTAGCATGGTGGAACAGGTGGAGACTGGTAGCGGCAAGGGCAAGAATGTGCGCTGCAGTGTAGCCCAGGAAACCCCAGTCTAAGAGACCAAAGAAGATACTACAGTTTACGTTGATTCCGGCAGAGAGGATGGGATTCCAGAACATGACCCGATAGAGCTTCTGTCGGTTTACATAGGCATAGCCAATGTTATTGACGGTGTAAAACACGATATAGAGCCACAACACGATCAGCGACAGGGTGTAGGGTGCGTCCTCTGTGTGAAAGATGCGGTAAAAGCCGGAACAGAACCATAAGCCTAGAATAGACAAGGTGGTAATAATTAGGGTACTAAAGGTGACCAGACGGGTAAGTCCTCGTGCCTCTTCATTCCTTTCTGGCAACATAAAAGCGGTCATCATGCCGAGACAGGCCACAGACATGATGACGTTGGCATTAGCGGTAATGACTGTATAGTCCCCTATTGCAGCAGGGTTGTAAACCCGCCCTACTACTGGCATTCCCAAGAAGTTGATGCCTTGGGCTATCATCACGCCGGAGGACAAGGTTAGCACACTTTTCAAAAAGCTGCTGGAGACAATCCGCCTATAGAGAGTCAGAAATCTTTGACGGATGTTCACGGGTCTCCTCCTTTGAGAAGTTGGATAATTGGGACGGTTTGAGGGTGTAAAACAGCAGAATTGCCACCAGAAACATCCAAGGACCCAGAATTAGAGTATCAAAAAGATGTCCATCTGCGAGGAAATAGATGGGATAAAGGAAAACACCGATAGTCAACTGATAGCCGACCCGCTCTTGGAAGCGGTCCATTTCCTTAAGCAACAGAGCGAAGAGTAGCAGAATCAAAATGGTTCCGATATGGCCAAAGCGCAGATAGCCCTCGGCAAAAAAGCCGGTATTTGCGTTCATGTCTGGCGCACCATAATAAATCGCACCGATTTCGTGCTGGAAGTCAATATTTTCGTAATAACTGGAAATTGGAAAAATCCACCGGGGAAAGACAGCATAGAGCCCCATTTTTGGGTGACTAGAAAAATAGTCAAAATAATTAAATTTCAGCTTTGAAGAAAGGAGTAACACGCGATTACCGAACAAGCCGAAGAGCTTGTACCACAAGCTGCCTGGTTGTGTGGCATTTGCCAGCAGGGTTAGGGCGGAGAACCCAACGCAACCAATGAGAAATAACTCCTGATAACCGTTTTTTCTCCGGGTCCACAGTGTCCCAATCAATAGAAGAGGTATAGCAAAGAGGTAAACTTTATGGCCAGTATAGAGGTAAATAAGCAGGAGCAGACTTGCGAACACTGTTGCCATCGGATACTTTCGGTCCGTAAGAGCCTTAGCGATACCGAAGGGAAGAAATACCTTGGTCGTCCAGTCTAGCATATAACTCATATACTTGCTGATTTGAAATTTTCCGCTTCGGCGATAGTCATAGACCGAATAGACGTCCAGAAGAGACAGGTTAGGCGTGCCGTTTTTTCGGATGACATAGACGATCAGCAGAGAGGAAGCAACGGCAAAGCTCAAGGTCATCGCCCGGGATATGGGAAAATTCCGCCGAAACAGGGGCGGCTCTCCGGTATAGCCTACCAGCAACTCACACAATAGAAAGCTCACGCAGAGAAGATGATAATAAATGGTACTTTCATCCATCATGGCGTAAACTGTGGAAATAGGGACGATCTGTAAAAGAAAGACAAAATAAAGAAAAAAAGAGGAAGACTTCCGCTCCGTGTGCCGGATGCAAACAAATAGAAGAATGCACCAGACAAGGCCCGCAGCGTACTTTAGGGGATTAAACACTAAGTTGTATCCTGGGGAAATTCGAACGAGGTATAAATACCCCAAGTCCAAGGAAAACTTATAGAGCAGCATGCCCAGGAAGAGCCAGATCACGGTATGTGTCTTTCGCAGCATCACGGCATAGGCTTCATTCATTCCATAATCCTCCGATAGGCTTCCTTCAATGCCATCTTTTCCTTTTCCCAGCAGAGGTCTTTTTTTGCGCGTCTCAGGTTGTCCTTGCAGGCGGCGTAGAATTTCTGGTCATCCTTCAGGCGGCAAATGGCGGCGGAGATTTCTTCTGGGTTATCCGGATTTACCCGTAGGCCAATTCCATAGCGGTCGGTAAGGTCTCCAATCGTAGGAAAATCACTGACGATCAGAGGCGTCAAACTCTGAATATTCTCAAAAAATTTATTGGGTAAGGCTAAAATATGGTTTTGTACGACCGGCTGGAGCAAAGATATTCCCGCATCTGCGGCACTTACATAGTTCCGTAGCTCTTCAACAGGTACTGCTGGACGAAATAGAACTCGGTCTGTGATACCTAGTTCATCGCATAGAGCAACGAGAGTAGCGGCGTATATTGAGTCCCCATCCCCCAAAATGATGGCAGCTGTTCCTGGTGTCAAGGCAATGGCATGTAATAAGTTCTCAATACCGCGATTTTTGAACAACATACCGTGATACATAATGAGGAACGAATCTTCCGGCATGCCTAGCTCTCGGAGAAACTCCCCCCGGATTCGGACCGTTTCCTGAGGATTCAGTTCCCAGAAAGGCGGTACGTTTCGAGCTACCACGGGTCTGTCTTTCAGATGGTGGATGCGTTGCACTTCATCAGCCATAGAATCGTTGACTATGATGGAAAAAGCGCTGCGTTTAATCAGAAAGCGTTCTAGCCGCCTAATAACCCAGGTTTGAAAGACGGTCCGCTTGTCGGACCGTCCAATCTCGAACTCGTGGGAGTCATAGACCAGCTTAGCCTTATGGGAGGTGCCCAAGTTAGAGAGATACCCTACGAACAGTCCTGGCAGATCATGGCCGGTGATGATGTCTGCGTGGAATTTTCGGGCCTTCTGTCCCCACAGGAATAGGGTGAAGACCCGATTTAGGGGTATAAGGCATCGGGCTGTGCCCAGGGGCCGGGTAGAGAAATGGTAGACCGGGAAACCGTCTATTTCGTCTTTTCGAAAAGAATCTGTCGGAGCACCCTTATCCATGACCACGGTCTCCATGCCAAGTTCTTGGCAGACGGACAATTCCCGTTTGTCTCGGCTGGCATTTTTCCAAACAGCGGGACAAATTTTCAGAACTCGCTTCATAAAAACCTCCTTTGGGATTATATCATGACAAAGCCTCTAAGAGGGCGGTCCAGACTCTTTAGCAGAGCGGCTAACTCTATCAGGTCATCCCATCGGGAGACCCCAGCCCGTTCTACCAGTACAACGCAGCCACAGGTATTTAAGGCTTCTGCTGTCTCCGGGTTACGGTTCACGCTGTCTACGAAGCGGATGGTTCGGCCTTGGCTTGATAAGGCCTTTGCAACGGATTGAATCGCCGTCTCTTCAAGGGGCAGTGTGGAGGTCAGCAACACCGTGCCGGAGGGAGGGAGCAGAACCTTGGCGTTGTTAGCGATGTATTGGAGAGCTTGATTGCTGTCCGTCCAGATTCGCTCTCCGATGATCTGGTCCGCTAGACGGTTCCAGATGTTGCCTGGTTTTGCTGTGGAGCCTAGGAAGGGGATGGCAAGACCCTGCTCCAAATGGCGGGAGGTTTCCGTACGGTTGCGGAAGAGATAGCTGACCAGTGCCCAGACCAAGGTTACCACCACGCCGATGACAGCACCTAGCACTGCGTATTTTACAGTGGACAAAATTATCTTTGAGGCAGAGAGGCTGCTGTCTCGTTCTGGCTCCACTAAACTATCCAGTTGCTTATTTAAGCTGGTAATGCTGTCGGTATAGGTGACGATCTTCTCAAAATTCGCTGTCTGAATGGATTCTAGACTGTCATCTACACAGGTTTTAGTTACGTTACTGAGCAAGGTGAAGCCATGGAGGTAAGAGCCCTTGGAGATAGTGGACTGTAACTCTATCAGGCAGTTGTAGGCAGCATCTGCCAACTTGGAACTTTCCTGTTCAGAGATTCCAAAAACGGTAAGAGTTAGACAGCCGCCATCGACTTGGGACAAGGTGACAATCTCCCGTAAATACTTGTCCTCTATGGCACCCTTGGGAGTATAGGTCAGAGTGGACTGAAGGTCTAGGCTATTCCATAAGATAATATATTGGCTCTGGATCTTGGAGATGATGAAATCAATAGGGGTGTCTTCCAGCCGAAAGACTTGTTGGAAAGCCCCTTCGTCCACATCAGTGATAGCTAAGTTAATAGTAGTGATAGCTTTATTATTGGAATCGATCTTCATCAGGAAGCTTTTATCGTTATACTCCTGCTGGGAAGCTAGCTTTATCTCCGCTCGAATAAGTTGCTCCTTCAAACTGGCTTCAGTTTCCCTATAAGTCTCCAGAGTTTCTTGATAACGCTTCTCGATTTCTTCTGGACGGTTATCTTCGCTGTTAGCTGCCTTGAACAGTGTGTAGCTCCGCCAGCCCCCCATCAACGCTGCAAAAGCTAAAGCCAGAATGACAGCTAACTGCCCCCGGCGAACGGCAATAGCAATGAGTTCCTTCAGTGTCACAGTATCCTTCATTTTTAATCTCCTATCACTATAGATTTACGGTTCAAGCTATGGTAGCCAGCCGTGCTTTTTCCGTATCATTGTCAAAGTTGTTAGAATAGAAAAGGTATAGGCCATATGTATATCCAGGGAGTGATATATCCGTTCTCAAGTCCATCAGCCAACCTCTCATTCGCAACAGCGTTCATTATGCAGGTAGAGCCGCCTTTTTCTGGTGCATCCATGTCAGCAAGTAAATGGAATCGGCAATGATGGGAAGATTAGTCGCCAATTTATAAACCACAGCAGGCAGCTTTGACAGTGAATGGAACAGAAATTGGTGTTTTCAAAGGAAAGAGTATGGTAGTAATCATACTCCCCCTGGATGAAGTAGCGAGGGAGAATTTTGGTCCACGGTTTATGACTGAGATTGGAGAATCTGCCCCGCGTTGTTTACAGGAGTTCCCTTACCGCCTTTTCTGACGTTGACTCTGGCACTATGAGGATAAGAGTGTCTGCGTTTTCAAAAGTGGACCTTCAGAGCTACGAAAAGCTTTCTTCCTGAGAATGGACTGTCTTATTTAGACCAGACCACAGATGATCCAGTTCCCACTTTAGAGGTTGTTCTGTAACCTGTAAAGTGGAAATTGGATATAGAAGTCGAAAAAATATCTGGAAACAGACACAAGTGACCACACTACAGCATGGAAAGACAAGCAGATATGACCCAATCCTATCCCAGTACAAAAAGACCGATTTGTCAGGTGCAAGGGGTTTGAGATGTTACTGATAAAAGACCCTGCCCCTGGAACTCCTATTTTCCTATAGCCGTTGCAGAAAAAAGGCTTTGGGGTTGTGGAGTAGTTTATATTTATAGAGCTGGTTATATGACTGCTTATGCTAACGAGTCCCTGCGCATCTACTGCGGCATGGAAAAAGAGCATCTGGCCAAGTCGCAGTAGACGCTTGTCTCTGATTCCAACCAGCGATCTTGCCTCTACATATTTAACCGGGTCGGCACTATGGTAAAGGTCTTCTTTCCAACATCTGCAAATATACTCTTAAATTTTTATTTGCAGATGTTATTCACGATCTTAGCTCTTTTCAAGAAAATCTCCCGGTAAAATCTATGCTGGCTACGTCCTTCAAGGGCAATTTTACCGGCTGCCCAGAAGCGGCAGACTGGTAGATGGCCAAGATCATCTCCAGCGCGTTCCGCCCCGCCACGGCATCTACATAGGGTTTGCGGTTCTGCTTGATTGCTTCAATCATGTCGGCAAAGAGACGTGTGTGACCGTTACCGTAGACATTGCTGGTGGCTTCTTGAAAGCTTTTGTTTTTTCTGTCGTTTTCTCTTTCCTCTGCAAAATCCCACACATCAATGTTGTTGGTAGACTTCCCCCCCAACTTCACTGTTCCGGCTTCCCCGAAAAGATAAAGAGTTTCCTCCAAGTTTTTTGGATAAACATTCGTTGTGCCCTCAATAGTGCCTACAGCGCCGTTTTTGAATTTTACCACGGCCATACCGACATCCTCACACTCCAGATAGTCGTGGCATTGCCGTTTTGTGACGCCATAGACCTCCTCCACTTCGTCCCCCATCATCCAGCGGAGCAGATCAATGCCGTGGATGCACTGATTCATTAGGCAACCGCCGTCTTGAGCCCAGGTGCCCCGCCAGGGTGCTTGGGAGTAATAGTCCCGATTCCGGTTCCAGCGAACGTGAATGGAGCCGTGAGAAATCCGCCCGAAGCGCCCCGCCTCCACGGCGCAACGCAACTCCTGCACCGCCACGTTAAAGCGGTTTTGGTGGCAGGCGGAAACCTTGACATCCTTTTCTCCGCTGCGGCGAATGATTTCCTCTGCGTCAGCGATGCTCATTGCCATGGGCTTTTCAATAATGATGTTTACCCCGGCATCAATGCAATCCAGGGCAATCTGCGCATGAATGCCGCTCTCCGTAGCAATGCTGGCTAGAGCAGGCCTTTCTGCCGTCAATAGCTCTTTATAATTCGTGTAGCGATGGATGTTCTCGTCCTTCTCCAGGCCATATTTGACCAAAAGGGTCTCCATGGCTTCGGACTTTATATCGCATACGGCACAGATTTCCAAATGGTTACTCATGGCGGCCTGGATGTGATTTGCGGCGATGCGCCCGCAACCGATCAGAGCGTATTTCATAAACAATACTTCCTTGTCTTATAAAGTAGTAGTTTATAAAGCCCCTCTCCAAGGGCTGTAAGATATTTGTAAAGGACGATCAGTTTGATATTCCGGTGGAAAACTTCAATTATGGCGGACTTTTGCAGTTTTGTTTATCAGACAAGTGTTACCAGATGGCTCATGTGGAATAGGTTGAAAAAACAGAGAGTTCTGTAGATGGATCCTCACAAATTTATTATTAGAGGTTTAGTTATCCGTTATAGCGGAAAAGGCTTAGTCCCAGAAAGGTAAGATAGCTTGTGTGGATATGCGAACGGTTGCGAGGATGCCCGTTTTGAGGCATCTGCCTTTTTGTCCCACTTCATTTTGGTGGATAGACTCTCAATAGTTAATCTTTCGTTTTGGCAGAGCAAATAAGATTTATCCAGACTCATAGAATTGTTCCTAGGGCAAAAATTCGATCAGCGATTCCCGCAGGCAGTTTTTCAATACTAGGGGCGATGATGCCTAAATCCTTGCAACGCTCCAAGGCGGCACGATACTGGGGAGAAGACAGGCCTTCCTGAAAGCAAGTGTCGATGCGCTCTGAGGTTTTTCCACGATAGAAAATCCGGGTCAACCCGACCTTTGCCAAATATGCCGTACTTTTAACCTGCTCTATGATTTTTTTGTCGCTGTTACATGTCAGGCCGCGGTCTGTTTCAATATCTTTGAGAATAGGACAGTATATAGAAACCTGCTCTCGCTGAAAGGCCTGCATTTCCAGAGAGTAAGGGTTTTCCCGGAACATGGGAGCGACAACAGTACGCTCCATCAGAGGGGCGTACTGCACATAGTACCGGGTGTTCATGGCGGTTATGGCAGCGCACCTTCCCTGAAGAAGCTCATATCCGGCCGAAAGATAGGCACTGGCTTTTGTGCGACCAGTGTGGGAGTATAACCACTCTAGCGTCACACGGGGAACATCCTTCATAGCGTCGGCGATCTGACTCCCGCAAATGGATAGGGGAAAATCGTAGGTGGCCACCTTCAGCCGCAGGTAGTGTTTCCAGTTGGGCTTTCCTCCATAAAAAGGATAGTCTTGGTTGATGAAGCTGTTTTTATACATCTCTCCGTTTAGGCCACCGCATTCCAGGAAGATTCCCTTGTCACGTAGGCAAAGGGCCTTTTTGTAAAGACGGTAAATGCCGCAGACCCCGGTCATGCCATCGGCCTCGCGGATGGCTTCATCGATCCAGTCTGTGCTTGAAGGAGAGTCTGATACAAAGAGCAACTTGGAGTTCAGACGGTCCGCCACCTTTTTGGCAATCACTACATCGGGGTCCGTCGGTTTTCCAGTGATATCCAAAAGCGGATGTAGGTTGTTATGAATCATATGCGCTAGGATAGCTCGGCTGTCAACGCCGCCGGTAATGGTGCAGGCGATATTCCTGTGGCCCGATAAAGATTGAGCGAGACGGCGCATCTGCGCTGCCAAAGCGTCTTTTGGGGCATTTATTTCCTCCAAGGGCGGTAGACCTTTTTCTTTCTCTTCAATCTGCCCACTCTGCAACCGATAATATTTATTCGGATCACTTCGGCGGACATCCCGAACGACGGTCTCCATGCCATAGATCGCGCCATAGTACAAGAACTGCGCGGCAGCGGGATAATCCGGTGTCTGGCTCTCGAGCGCGGCCTCCCGCAGAGAGGTAAAAAAGCCCTTGGGGCCGATATACCAGCGCATAAGTCCGGCATTGTCGGCAAAATAGATCTCTTTCCCATCGGGATAGACAATTTGCATTCGATAAGAGCCAGTACAAAGATCAAAGTTTGCTACACCCCGGGCAAAATCCTGGAAAAAGGTCAAAGCGCTGACTTCTCCTGCCTGTTCCTCCCCATACATGAAAAGACCGGTGAGATATAGAATGGCGTTATGTGCGTGGATGGGCGTTGGCTGAGTGGATAAGATCATCAAAAGCACTTCTTTCCGTAGTTTTACTCCGACTCAGAGCGGGGATTAGATCTTCAGAATATCTTCATACAGAGTAAGAAGCTTTTTCTCCTCCACGCTCCAATTGAATTGTTCTCTAACGGCCTTTCGGCCGTTCTCACCCATCCGTCTTGCCTCATCCGGGCAATCCAGTAGAAAGGCTATGACGGCAGCAAACTCGTCTGTGTTTTCCGGGTCTGCGCAGAGGCCAAACTGATACTGCTCTACCATCTTTTGGTTGTATGCGCTTGGATGCAGGATAACGGGCAGGCCCATGGACATATACTCAAAAACCTTGATGCCGAAGGTGTCTAGCTTCCAATACTGCCCACGATCCAAAAGTGCGCAAAGGCCGATTCGGCTTTCCGAGAGCAGGTCCGCGATCTCTATTCGGCTTAAGGTGCCCCTGTAATCCACATAGGAGAACTCAGCCATAGCTCGCAATCTTTCTTCATAACTCGGTGGAGAAAATTCACCTGCCAAAGTTAGGTGCGCTCCTGCTTTGGCTGCAGCTTTTATGCCGACAGTAATGCCACGGTTTTCCGTCAGTCCTCCCACATAACAGATTTGGCGATCCTTTTTAAGGGCAGTAGGGTTATAGCGATCATAGAATTCCCCTAAGATCGCTGCATTGCTGATGATAGGAGTTCGGGTGCATCGCCCTTGGAAAGGATTTTTCCCTTCGAAGGTACAAGGGAGAATGGCGGCGTCAAATTGCTTAAGGGCATGACGTTCATAGGAATCGTACAGCATCGCGGCCAAGGCGGCGGCCCATGGGGGAAGATAGGGCTTTTCCCGAAGTTGCTCTACATATCGCTCATGGCTGTCAAAGATGACCCGCTTCCCTTTCTTTTTCAGTTTTACTCCCCAGGGCAGCAGCTCTGGGTCATGAAAGTGGTAAATATCTGCGTCCACCGTTAGAGCAGCCCTATAGGCCTGTTTGGCAAAGAGTGTCATCCGTTTCAGGCGCCCAGCAGGAGGCTGGCCTATCCCCACGATATGGACACCGTTTTTCTCATAGCTCTCTCCCTGCTCCACCAGGTACACCTCGTATCCGGCTTTCACCAAGGAAATACACTCTTTGTGGAAGATGCGAACATCTTCCGACCTGTGGACGCTAGTTATATGGCAGACCTTCATTAGACGCATGCATCTTCCCTCTATATTTTATAGCCTAAAAACTGTTTGTCCCGGGGCTTAGCAACTGCGAGAACTTTTTTTAGAAAGTTCCGTCGGCTGACAGTATAAAAGGCTGTGCAGACACCGCCGAACTGACGGAAGAAATTTTCAATCCCCTCTACCATGGAGCCCTCAAAGTCAAAAACACAGGAGTGTTTTGCAACAAACTGAATCCCTTCCCACAAGATCAGACTCTGTGCACCGCTACTACGGAATTTGGTGTCGGAGGCACCCAGCAGATAGTAACAGACATTTTCGTCATAGACGAAGTAGGCACAGGAGTGAACATTTCCTTCTGCATCTCAGGCCTCTAGGTATTTCCCATATCCCGTGTTGCCGCAGATTTCTATGATCTTCCGAATCAGCTTCTGAGGCATGGGGTTTTCCGGTTTTGGGCTTCAAAGGTTTTGTCCAGCAATTCGAGAAGCGTGTCTGGCCGGACTTCAGAATAGATCACGGTTTTATTTTTGGCAGCTTGGATGTTCTTTTTTGCCGTCTTGTTAAAGTGCTGATAGAGTTTGTCGTAATCATTCAAATCTGTTAAACGGTAGGTGAAGTTTGGTTCTAGCTGGCAACCTAGCCAGTAAAATGAAAGGACTTAATCATTTATGGGACGTAGACGAGTTCCATAGTACAGCAGGGTGGAAGTTGAGCAAAGAGCTGATCTATGGCATTTTTCTACTTCCCATAATCATTCAGTATTTCCGGGGCCGTCTGGAAATTCGTTGTCATCCCAAGAACTCTTTGATTTTTTTCACGATCTTTTCTCCGCTGTGTCCATCTCCAAAGGGGCGGTAAACCGGGTCGAAAGTCACAGGGACAGACAGTTTTTGCAGTATATCCATTTTTTCCGGTTTTGCCAATTGGTTGCACTGGTTTGCCATAGTCTCCGGCCATACCACATGATCAAACACTGTAACGCAGGGCTTTCTGGCAAAGAAGGCCTCACGTTGCAAGCCGCCGGAATCTGTCACGATTTTCTCCGCCCGGTTCACCAGAGAAATCGAACATTGATAACCAACTGGACGAGATAGGAGGATATTCTGAAACCCTTTTTTACGGACAAGCATTGCGGCGCGGTCGTGATTTCGGGGATGGACAGGATAAATCACTGGGGCATTCAAAGACTCCATAGCCTGGAAAATTTGGTCTAGCGTTTCGTTTGTGCCAGTGTTTTCTTGGCGGTGACAGGTCATATAATAGAACCGTGCAGGCAGAGTTAGAGGGGTTGCATCAAAGTCCTGGAGTTCCTCCAGTTCTGAGCCGTCCAGACGTTCCGAGTAATACTGAAAGGCGTCATACATAGGGTCACCCACCAAAAAGGAGGAAGCAGAAAGACCTTCCCGTTCCAAAAAATCCATACCGGAGACGGTGCATACAAATCGCAGGGCAGATACATGATCTGCCACAATTCGGTTAACCTCTTCTGGGTTGTCCAAGGTGCCCAGCCGCAACCCCGCCTCTACATGGCAGACAGGGATGTGAAGTTTCACCGCTGCCAGAGCTGCGGCCAAAGTAGAATTTGTGTCCCCAAACACCAGAAGCGCATCCGGCAGCTCTCGTTTCAGTACGTCTTCAATTTTTATAAGCATTTGACCAGTCATTTGCCCGTGGGTCCCGCCAGAAATACCCAGATTGTAGTCTGGCCTCGGAATATCCATCTTTTCAAAAAAGATATCTGACATATTGTGGTCATAGTGCTGCCCGGTGTGAATTAGCACTTCATGGAATTCCTTCCGCAGAAGCCTGGAGACCACCGCCAACTTAATGAATTGGGGCCGGGCGCCAACAACCGTACAGATTTTCTTCATGTGTAATACCTCAATTTTTAATTGGCAACGGCGTAAAGGAAGGGGGGCCGTTTATATTCTTCAATTCTACAGCACCTCAATATTTTCCCGGTTTCGGATATTCTTACACACATTTTTGCAGTCGAAGACTGGCACGCCGCAGGAAGCCACCATCTCATAATCCACCTTTGTATGGGCGGTGGTAATGCACACTAGATCGTATTCCTTTATGACTTCCGGTATTAGGGCAGGCAATCCGGCGAACCAGACGCCGCCGTCTCGGTATTTGGGCACATAAGGGTCATAATAATCTGCCATTGCGCCGGTTTTGCGGAACTCCGCCAACACGCGGACAGCAGGGCTTTCCCGATAATCGTCAATATCCTGCTTATAGGCCACGCCCAGCACAAGCACTTTCGATCCATTTAGAGGCTTCCGGCAACGGTTGAGAATCTTTCCCGCCCGCTCCACAGTATACTCCGGCATCCGATCATTGACCATCATGGACGCTTCGATCATGTTGGTGTGGAAGCCATACTCTCTGGCCTTCCAACTAAGATAGTAGGGGTCCAGGGGGATACAGTGTCCACCCAGACCAGGACCGGGGTAAAATGCTTGGAAACCATAGGGTTTTGTCTTGGCTGCATCAATGACTTCCCAAATATTGATACCCATTCGGTTGCAGAGAATAGCTAACTCATTGACCAAGCCAATGTTAATGTTCCGGTAAGTGTTCTCCAGAATTTTCTCCATCTCCGCCACGGCGGGAGAGGAAACGGTGGTCACGTCTCCGTCCAAAATGGCCCGGTACACCATAGCAATGACCTCCACGGCGTCCTGACCGATGGCGCCCACTACCTTGGGCGTATTGCTGGTCTTGTAGATCAGGTTGCCCGGATCAATGCGCTCTGGGGAGAAACCTAGGAAAAAGTCTTCTCCACATTTCAAGCCACTGCCCTCTTCTAGGATGGGCTTAAGAAGTTCCTCCGTAGTACCTGGATATGTGGTAGACTCCAGCACGACAATGGAGCCCTTGGTCAAATGTTTGGAAATAGCGATAGTAGAATCTCGAACATAGCTGATATCTGGCTGCTGATGCTTATCCAGGGGCGTGGGCACGCAAATGGCGATAAAGTCCACATCTTTAACAAAGCTGAAATCAGGGGTAGCACAGAGCATACCGCTCTTCACCAACTCCTCTAGGTCAGCGTTCACTACATCGCCGATGTAGTTTTTTCCGGCGTTGACCAAGTCCACTTTTTCTTGCTGTACGTCAAATCCAATAGTTTTAAAGCCGTGTTTGGCCTTGTCTACCGCTAGAGGCAGACCCACATAGCCCAAACCGCAGACACCCATGACTAAGGTTTTGTTTTTAATTTTTCGAATCAGTTCTTCTTTTATGGCCATATCAATCGGCCTCCTTAACGATATTGTTGGTTTTATCCATGCAGTATGCTCTGCCGCGGACCATGCAGACGGCCTCACTGCCGGAGAAGGTAACTTGTTCTCCGCAATGGCCAACGTAGTCATAAACTTTGGCAGATACGCTTCTTAGGCCATGGCGTAATCCGGGACGTCCCTTGTCACCGCAGATCCAACCCACACAAAGGTGAAGCATCCGATGTTATGGCCGCAGGCGATGGTGGTGTTGGTCCCACGCTGGTACCCTCTTTGATGCCTATTTTCCAGTATTCAATTTTGCGTTCAATAAAAGGGATTAATAACGTTGGTGAATACGCAGGAGGGGCCCAGAAAAGCACTATCCTCACAACCCACACTGGTGTACACGAACACATTGTTTTGAATTTTGACCCTCTCCCCTAACATTACATCCGGGGGAGATTACCGCATTCTGCCCAATATTGCAGCGATTTCTGATTTTGCAGCCTTTTATGATATGAAAGGAAGTGCCAGATTTTTGTCTCTGATCCAATCTCGCAACCCTCGTTTACATAGCGGGATGGGTGGACAAAATAGAGGCCTCCCATCATGCAGCTGCCTTTCGAGAGCTGGAGGTAAAAAAGAAGAACTCATGATGTCCGCAGAGGGGGCGTTTTTGCATTGAGCATAGTGCCGTCTGGAGACAGCATTTGCTGTTTAAAACGTTTAAAACGTTCTGGTAGTTCAGCTTCCTGTTCTGCCTTCATGCGGCGCATACTTTCGCCCTGTGGAATGTCTGCAAAGGGGTTATGCGGATATTTTAAATATTTTTCAAATTGAGCCAGTATGCGGATTTCATTTTCATAGTGGCGGCGGGCGAGGGTATCCAGTGTATCGGAGGGGAATACCGGCGTGGGAATAATAGAGACTATCTCCCCTGCATCCACCTGCTCGTCAATATAGTGCAGAGTAACTCCCAAAGGAAGTGCATTAAAAATGCTCCATTTAAACGCATCTAGTCCCCGGGCAGCAGGAATGACACCAGGATGTCCGTTCAAAACCCGCTTGCCCCGCAGACACTCTGCCGATAGGATACCGGCCCCCGTAATCAGGTACAGCTCACATGCATTGCCAATCTGTGCGTCACTTTCTACCGGAATATAGGGCAGACCATATTGTTTGCAGAGATCTTTGGGATGAACAGCGGCAGACTGGTCCGGGCGATGCTGAAACAACACTTGTCGTGTAGGACGTTGTTTGTAAGGCAGAGCGTAGACTTGGAGATTATAGCGGCCTGCCAACTGGAGGAAAATCTGCTCTGTTTTTAGGTGATTTGTATCATAGGTGATAATACCGACTCTCTCCATATTACAATACCTCCAACACTGCTTCAATAACTCGGCTCTGCTCTGTCTCTTCCAGATAGGGATGCATGGGCAAGGAGAAGGTTCGGGAACAGTAATCATCGGCGTTTCGGAATGTCTCGCCATAAGTGGGTTCATCCCGGAACACCGGTAGGGCGTGCTGGGGGGTGGGGTAATAGACCATGTTGGGGATTCCCTTTTCGTTTAGGAGGCCAATGATTCGATCCCGTTGAGCAGTGTCTTCTGCCAGCAGGGCATACTGGGCCCAGGCGGATACACAGTCCTCCGCCACAAAGGGTGTGACGAGTTTTCCAGCAAAGGCCGCGCGATACCGCTCGGCCACTGTCTGCCGCAGGTCTATTTCATAGTCCCGCAGAGCCTTCAGCTTGGGCAGGAGAATGGCGGCCTGGAGATTGTCTAATCGGGAGTTCATCCCCACCCGAATGTTGTCGTATTTCCCACCAGGGCCCTTGCCGTGGACGCAGAGGGAACGAAAGAGACGATCTGTTTTATCGTCATCGGTGAAAACTGCGCCGCCATCGCCGTAACAGCCTAGGGGCTTGGCAGGGAAAAAACTGGTGGTGGCGATATGACCAAAGGCGCAGGCCTGCTTTCCGTGATAGGAACCGCCGAAACCCTGGGCCGCGTCCTCAATGAGGGTCAGGCCATACTTTTCGCAAATGACAGTCAGGGCATCATAGTCACAGGGATTGCCCAAGATGTCTACCGCCACTACAACTTTGGGGGTCAGCTTTCCCTCCGCTAGTACCGCTTTGATCTGCTGCTCTAGGCTCTCAGGGCTGAGGCAGTAGGTGTCTGCCGTGATGTCACAAAAGATAGAGGCCGCCCCAAACATCTTCGCCGGCTCCGTGGAGGAGATAAAGGTCATGTCCGGGCAGAATACGGCGTCCCCCTCCCCTACCCCAGCAACCATAAAGGCAAGCTGCAGGGCATCGGTGCCATTGGCGCATGTTACACAGTGCTTACGTTCCACAAAAGCGGCGAGCTCTGTTTCCAACTCCCTGATATAGGTCCCCCCTATGAACTGGGCAGTATCCAGAACATTTTGGATGTTGGCGTCAATCTCAGACTTTAAAGCTTCGTACTGGGCTTTTAGGTCAATGAATTGCACAGTAATTCTCTCCTTTTCACGAAAATACTATCTCTGCGTTACACAAGCACAGCAGAAACTTTAATTTTTTATCATACCACACCTGGCTAGCTCAAATCGTTCCTTCGCTGTTCTTTCAAGTCTGTTGCTGCCAGATTTCGTAAATAATCCTCATTGCCTTTTGTGTCCCTCTAACACTTCCAACAGTTTTTCTGTCAGAATTTTGAAATCGTATTCTTCAGCTGTCTCCTTAGCGGCACGGCAGGCTGCTTTATACTCCTCTGACGTAAGATTATACAGTGTCATAACTGCCGCGGCATAATCCTTTCCACTTGGGGATGCGGCGGTATAGCAACAATGGCGGTGGTCAGCAGGATTGTATAAAAGTTTCACATTTGTGAGCACAGGCTTTCCGCTGGCCAAGTACTCGAAAAGCTTATTTTGACTGTTGCCAAAACGGAAGAGCTTTACAGAGTCCGGCGTGTAATTCAAAAGAGTTGCATCGCACTTTGAGAGAATACCGGGAATATATTTTTTTCCTACTGGACCCTTGAATACCAGATTTGTCAATCCCTCTTTCTGGCAACGCTCCCTTAGCATGTCTAAGTCTCCACCGCCACCAAAAGCCAAGAACTTAATATTTTCCTTTTCCCGGAGTACCTTTGCGCACTCTATCAACTGAACCAAACCGTTTGCCTCACGAATGCTGCCGGTGTAAACCAGCTTGAATGTCTTCAAATCTTCCAGATCCGGGTCCTCCCACTGAAAGTGTTCCCGGTTCCAATAAAACAAATCCAAATCAACGCCGTTATTGACATAAAATACCTTGGAGCGGGGGACATCATGCTCCCATCCTTGCTCCACGATATAGTCATAGGCTCCTTCTTGGGTGAATACTACGGCATCTGCATGTTTATAGAGCCATTTTTCCAGCCGGCGCAGAACTATGACCGCTGGATTGCAAGGTCCGGCAATGCCTAGCGCTACGATGCTCTCCGGCCACAGATCCCGGATTTCCACCACGGACCGGCAACCGTTTTTTTTCGCCAACTGCACTGCCAGCAATGCCGCTAATGGATGGGCGGAGGAGCCCAGAACAACATCTGGCTTCCCATATCGAGCCGATACATATTTCGCGGCTTTCTTTCCGTTCAGATAGAATTGGAACATAGAAAGGATTTGCTTTTTTCGGCTCCGCCCATATTTCAGGGTTTTCACCAGTATCCAAGGGAAGGGCTCTTCCTGAAAGACCCGGTATTTTTCCGCTCCCTTTAACAATTGTTCGTCCGTATTATGAGGATGACTGCCGACAAATACCACAGGCTCATGGGTTAGTTCCTTTAGCCGTTTGCCAAAATGATAGTGCCGATTCATAGGGCCATGCTCCGGTAACATATTGTAATTATTAAATATCCAAATTTTCATAGCTTCAAGATCCCGTTGTATTTTCAAAAATATAGAATTAGCTTACACAAAATCGTTTTCGGAAATAGAGAAATAACCAATCCCCCAGATAATCCTGCGCATAGATCTTAAGCGCTGTGCGACATTGCTCCACAATACAAAAAGCACTTTTATAATGTCAATGTTGATAATGATAACGATGAGATAATTCAACCGAGAAATAGATTTGTTTAGATGATTATTGCTATACTATTTCATATCTTTTTCTCCGACAATAAGTATATGTTTAATTGCCGCTTTACCTAGAGTAACACACCCTTATATACGGCTGGCTACTCATAAATAGATATTTATTGTTAATTTGCTGTATTTACATTTATCTTTGCGTTTATTATCCAATAGGGGCTAAAGTGAGGAATGTCATTAAGTTATGGATATAAGGAAAATAAATTTGAAAGAAATATAAAAAAGGCTTGACAAATACGAAAAATGTGTGGCGATGCCCTGAAAAGTGAAATTGTCTTTCAGGAGAAAAGTGCAGATGAAACACACACCTGCCATATTGCGGGAGAAACTACGTTCCCTGATCCGGAAACTGGAGGAGACGCCGGAGCAGTTTGGCCAATGGCCCGGGCGAGACTTCACCCGGCCCCGGCACTGAGTTTTGAGACGGTGATATCCCTGCTGTTTACCATGAGCAAAAACAGCATTGGAAAAGCTTTGATCGAAGGCTTTAAAAACAGGAAGAGAACACCATCTGTCTCGGAATTTGTCCAGCAACGGGAGAAACTGCTGCCCGCGGCGCTGGAAAAACGTTTCCAGCGGTTTACCGCCTGCCTGTACCCCGCTGGGCATTTTCAGGGATACCGTCTGCTGGCGGTGGATGGATCCGACCTGAAATCCGCCGCGTATCCCAGGGATCCTACCTCCTACCGGCCTGGGGCAGAACGTCAGTCAGTACGGCTGGAATCTTTGGCACTTGAATACGCTTTATGATTTGCAAAACAGCATTTATACGGCCGTAATTGTCCAAAAGGAACCCTAAAAGGATGAGAAAAGCAGCCTTGTGAGCCATGGTGGATTGCTCGGTCGTTTCCGGCCCGACTATCCTTTTGGTGGACCAAGGATATGAGGCCTGCAATAACCTATCCCACTTGGAGAAAAAGGGTTGGAAATACCTCATCCGTCTCCGGGACAAAAACCAGGCCGTTGCCCACGGACTGAAACTCCATGACACAGTGCAGTTCGATATCCCTGTCCAAATCACCCTGGGCCGGCAAACAGTGCGGCAGATGGAGCAGCAGGGACTTGTGGTCCCAACCTCCTATTACCATGTCCCGTCCCAGATGACCTTCAATGGTTTAGAGCCGAAAAGTGCTGGTTTTGCTGCCCTTTCTTTCCAAATCGTCCGTATTGAAAGAAAAAACGGTGATACCGAGCTTCTCATCACCAACCTGGATCCGAAGTGCTTCCCGCCCGCCGCCTTGAAACGTCTCTACACCATGTGTTGGGGAATCGGAACTTCCTTCCGCAGCCTGAAATATGCCGTTAGACTCATCCCTCTTCATCCAAAGAAGCCGGACCTCGTCCTTCAGGAGACTTTTGGCAGTTTTCTTATCTTCAACTTCACTCAAGCGTCTATCTGGACTATAGATACCACTCAAGGCGCATCCAAGTATCAATGCCACGTTAATTTCTCTGACGCCGTTTTTGCCTGCTGTGCTTTCCTCAGAGAGCCTATTTCTGGTCCGCTCCCTTTTCTCCGGCGAAAGCTGATGCCAGTCTGCCGCAGCCGAACCGCGCCACGGCCCGAAATCACAGGTAACTGCATTTCCTCCTGCTACGCCTCCGCACGCTAAACCCTTCTTCACACTTCTTTTTCAGGCGTAGTCTCTTTCGTCTGGTTTTCTTACCTGCTTTTCACTTGCTCTGTTCCTTTTGCTTTTTTTGAGCCCCCTGTCCTTTAGATGAGATCCCCGGTGTTCCAACTTAATGACATTAATCAAATCAAGTTACATTTTCACTACAAATTCAGAGACTATAATAGCACTCGCATCTAGGTGATGCAAGTATTTTTAATAAAAAGATAGAATTTGTAAAGAAATTGTCGCTTCTAGAGAATATCTTCAAACGCAAGCAATCCAAACGGTGCTGGCGGCAAGAAGGATAACTGCAAAAATAGGCAGGCACACTTTTTATATCTGGTGGCAAAACGAAGACGAGCTTTAAACTTGAGAAACAGATTCGATACTAAATGATGTTCCACATAAATGTGCCGATCAACATCACGAGGATGTTTAGCAGTTTTGCGGATTGGATTTACAACCATGGCCCCACGTTCCTCCAGCCAGTGTACAAAGCGGTCACTGTTAAATCCCTTATCCGCGATGGTATATTTACCCAGCAAATCAATTGGTTCCAGCATCAGGGTATTCTGCCAGTCCTAAGATAATCGTATAGCTCCGCCTTAGACAATTTTTGCGTTGCCGCTGCAGCCACTAGGTCTACAAATGCCTGGTTTTCCGCATTCAGCACAATCTCCTCTATACGCCCCTGATTGTTTTGCTCGAGAAGTTTTTGAAAAGCTAGTACGCCTTCCACAAATACATCAACATATGCTTCTCCAACTGCAGGCAAGACCTTATTCCGATAAAACGACATCTGTCCATTCCATACATCAGCATAGGACATTCGTTGAAGCAAACACTCTCGGGAACACTCGAACAGCCCCTTGAAATCTCCTGCTGGGAGGTAGTAATATTCCAAAAGCCCGGAAGAGGCGGGATAGTTTCCCGATTTGCGAATCAGGTCCACATACTGCAACATTTTTTCACCATAGCGCCCTTCTGTATCCTGGAGAGCCATCGCTACATATTCCAATTGATAGGGAGCGGGGTCAAATACATCCTTATGCGCATAACTATCCAAAGCCGCCATCAACTGGTCCATGCTAAAAGGCTGCAAGCTATCGGATTCTTTTTGAACCTTGTGTCGAAGTCCCATCAATCCACCGAATCCGGCCAAGAATATCCATGATGTTACGCAAACCGTAAGGCCCCACGTTTGAACATTTTTTTTCGACAGCGGGGAACCATATAAAACCGCAGGAAGCAATAACAGAACAAATGCAAAACACTGATATGATTGCAGAGAAAAATTGATCTCTACGAGTCCATGTCCATTTATCATTACCCAACAAGTCACCAGCACTGCTGCCAATAAATCACGCTCCCTGCGCATTTGTAGGATCAGTAGCCAGAAGCTCCCACCTAAAAAAAGCAGAAAGGGGATAATCCCTAGTAGTCCTTGATCCGACATGACTTGCAAAATGTGACTGTGAACATAACGTGAGGCATAATAAAATGGCTGGACCGCAGGGTATAAGTTATCTGTAGACCCAAGTCCACGACCGATCAGAGGACTCGTCATAAAAATTTTCAGTGCATCCTTCATAAACTGGATACGGGATTGGTAACTGTAACTATCAAAAAATCCTTCGAAGAATCGATTAACCAAAAAGGCTGGCAACAATTTATATACTAATGGTACTTCAGTTCCATCGGATAAAACAATCTGCCGCAATTGTCCATTCACAGGCCCCCAAAAGCGGAAATGAACTCGACTGTCTTTCTCCAGCGTAAAAACTGCATCTGTCAGTGGACCACTATATAACAAGGTACTGCCGTTCACTAACGCCTCTTCCTTTGACCGAGTATAAATATTTACACCAGCTTCATTTCCCCCGTCCCAATCACCAGAAACTGTATATGTTCCGGTCGGAAGCGTTACAGTCCGCATCAAAATTTGATTTTCATCAAATGTATACGGCCCTATATCATGGAGAGCAATAAAAAGGTAGACCCCAAAGAAAATCACGATGGCAAGAATAACAGCTGTCAATAATTTTATATGTTTACCCAAAAAACACGCTATCCGCTCTGAAAAAAGATAATCCAGCACAAAAATCAGCACACTAGAAACCACAGACAGCACCACTGGCAATCTCCCCCCCGGTGCGACTGCGGACATAGCCATTGCAGCCGCCACCAAACACACTCCTCCGGAAATCACCATCAACAGAAACAGCCGCAGCCGCTGGCCCTTTCCCACCACAAGAAGCCACACAACCAAGGACAGCACAAAACACAAAATCGCACCGCGGCTGGCAGAAAGTAAAATTCCCATTGCTGACATACTCACCAGCACGCAGGCCAGCAGACGTTCCCACCACTTCATTCCAGTTTGCACCAGATACAGTGACAGCAGCGTTCCCAAAGCAAACAGACTACCCGTAACATTGGCATCGTTGTATAAACCATTTACGCGGCTCACTGTATTTTCTAGGCCAATATACACTTCACCAGCGCCAAACTTCTCCATCAACACAGCAAATCCGCCGTAGAACGGCCCCTCACAGGCCATATCCGTGGACAGCAGAGACACCACGGCACTGACTGCCGCCAGACCCCACAGCAATCCCCGGACATGCTTCTTTTCCATTCGGAACAGCACCAGCGCCGCCACTGCAGAAGCGATCAATCCTCCCCGAAAATCCCGGACCGCCGAGCCGCCAAAGGGCGAATAGATCGCCGCTGCACCATACACCACCATAAACGCCAAAAAGCCGATCACCGGGAGGCAGAAGCGCTCCCGGGCCAGACGCAGGGGCGTGCGGCCAATACACAGCGCCAGGGCGATAAAGGCAAACCATACTGAGGCCCGCTCCGTCCACAGGTGCATGGCGAAAAACAGAAATATGGAAAACAGGCCCACTGTCAGCATGTCCCAGCGAGGACCGGACAGAGACAGCGCCGCGGCAGATTTTGTTCGTTTCAAGGCAAGCTCCTCCTGCAATTGATGTTACGATTATATATCAATTTCCCGCGTTTTTCAACCCCCAGGGGAGACCGGCCCGCCGGAATTCTCTTATGTTACGTCCAAACACAAATTTTTATCACATTTTGCCCCATCGCGGGCACGCCGGCGTGCAACTCCTCCCGCCGGGGCCTCCTTTAGTGAAACCATCTCAATCGAAGGAGGAGCTGCCATGACACAGACACCGAATTACAAGCTGACCCAGTGGACCAAAAGCGACCGCATCCAGATGGAATCCTTTAACCAGGACAACGCGAAGATTGACGCCGCTCTGAAAGCCCACGACACCGCTATTGCCGGCAAAGCCGCTCAATCCGCCCTGAAAGCAGAGACGGCCGCCAGGACCAGCGCCATTGCCGCCCTGAACGCCACCGTGGCGAAGCTGGGCAACTGCCTGCTCTACCACACCACCTACACCGGCACCGGCACCGCCAGCGCCGCCAAGCCAATCGTAATCACATTTCCCCGCCGGCCCAGCATCGTTGCGATCAATGATTACGGATCCTATTCTGCCTGGGCCGCTTACGGAGTGACCAGCACCGGCGTAGGCATGGGGCCGGGCGTCCGATTTGAATGGTCCGGAAACACCCTCTCTTTTTACGGCAGCATCGAGGGGCATCTGGATTCCACCGGAACAACATACCACGTAACCGCACTGCTGGACGCCAGCCAGTGACAAAAAATCCCCGGGCCGTAAGGCCCGGGGATTTTGGGGTTTGTGCTCAGAAAACTAGCTGCCTAGTCTTCTTCCACTCATCTCCGATCAAATTCTCTTAGCCCAGAGGAGTACCATTGGCGGGACTGGGAACCACATAGGTGCCCACACCCTCCTCGCAGGTGATGGTGATATACGTGTTAGTATCCAGCTTGCCGTAGAAGCCATCAGTGATGCCAGTGTACAGGGAGTCGCCGGTAACCCTGCCGGTCACGGTCTTCGTACGGGTGGTAGTCAGACCGCCGAAGGTCACGGACATGGTGACGGTGTACTTCCGGCCAGCCACGGTGTTGTACAGCTTGAAGGCGGTGTACTCATCGCCGCCGACATTGGCGCCGTTCACATCCGGGTCGACGTACTTGACAGCCACGTTGTTAACACGGACGGGAGAGCTGGGAGTGTTGCCGCTGCCGGAAACCATGTTGGTGTAGCTGATCAGGATGACGGTGGAAGCCTGGGCGCGGCCGTTCATGATGGCGATCACCTCGCCCTCGAACTGCTTGCCGTTGGCGCTGTTGTTATCAGCGTCCACGACCTGGGCCACGGCGGCATTCACGCTGGTGAAGTCGCGGGTCTTCCACTTGCCGTTCTCGCGCTGGATGACAAAGGCCTTGCAGTCGGAAGCCAGAGCCAGACCCTCGTCACGCGGGGTGGGATGCGTGCCGCCGGTGGAGGTGTCAGCGGTCAGGTACAGAGTATGGCCAACCAGCTTCAGCACCTCGGGGGCGGAGTCATAGTGGTGATTGTAGGTATCAGCGTTGACATGTTTCCAAGTATCACCGGAGTTGGTCATATACTCGTTGCGGACAACGCCCACGCGGTAGGCCTTGGCATCGCCAATGCTGTCCATCTTGGAGGTAGCGTTGAAGGTGCCATCTCCGTAATCATTCGCGGCGGAGGAAATGCTGTTGCCGCCCTTGAACGCGCTGGCATTGGTGGTGTAGTACTTGTTGCCGAAGTAGCTGTAGACGTCCTTCTCATTGACGGACTTCACGCTCACCACATAGCCGTCAGCGTCCATGCGCAGCTCAACCAGACCGTCATAGGCGTTCCAGTTGGTAATGCTGCCGGTGGCAGAGTTCAGGGGATGGTTGCCCTTCACATAAGCCTTGTAGGACTGCAGAGCCTCGTTGTTGATCAGGGTCTTGTTGGCATTGTTGCCCATGACCTTGTCATACTTCTCCTTGGCGGTCAGAGTCTTGATCTCGCCGTCAACGATGGCCTCGAACTCCCAGTAATAGTATCCATCCTCGATGCGCTCGCTCTGAACCTCGTCGGTGACATAGGCGATGATGGCGTCTCCGCCCTTGCCCTCGCCAACGGTAACGGCACCAATGATGTAGTTCTCCTTGTCGTAGACAGCGTAGACAAACGCCTCGTCAACAGGACGGTCATTCATGATGTCGTCGTGATCCAGCTCGATCTCAACGCTCTGGACGCCGGTGTAGACGCCGGTCACAGCGCTGATGGAGCCGGGGATGTTGGTGTGGGTATCGACCTTGTCGGTCTCCACGGTGATGTACACGGAGTCGTCATTGCCGTAAGCACGGGCATTGAGGGCGGCGGTGTACAGATAGGGAGTATCGATGGTACCAGCATAGGGGCTGGTGGGACCGCTGTTGCGGACCATGCTGTAGGGATGGTCCTTGTTCGTGCCAGTACTCGTGTCACCCCGGATGAACATCACGTTATCATCCAGATACAGGTTGTCGGTCTTGATGGTCTCAGAGCCGGCAGTCCAATACGCGATCATATTGGTGGCGGGCTTCAGCGTGTACACGCCGGACTCGGTCTTGGTATAGGTGAACCAGCGGTTCAGGGCGTGGAAGCCATCCTGACCAAGCCTCACAGTCAGAGCCTGCCAGGGGATGAAGTACTCCCGGGCAACGCCGCTGCCGGCACGGGCATCGGTGATGTTGTCATCGGTGGCGCCAACATTGACCTTGATGGTGTCCATGGTGCCGTCCAGGAAGATGGCGGCCGCGTCGGCGGTCTTGATGGACAGGTTGCTCATGGGACGGTCGAAGCCGGTGATGAAGACGTAGTTCTTGGCGCCCTCATTCAGCTCGATGCCGATCAGGTTGCCGAACTGGTCCAGAATCACATTGTACTTGCGATCGGTCAGCAGGGTGTTGTTGTACTCGTCCAGGGCATCGGGATCATAGTTGCCGCGGACGGCCTTCTTGTACTCGGTGCCGGAAACGGTAACCTTGTCGGGAACCTGGGTGGAACCGTTAGCGCTGGGCAGAGAGAACTTGGTGACAGCGCTGTCCTCCAGGATCTCGGGCTCCCAAACGGTGACAACCTCGCCATCGTCCACATCGTCCTTGAAGCTGATGTTGGCCAGATAGAAGGTATCCTCAGTCACATCGGCGATCTCGGGAACATCCTGAACGTCGACGTTGTAGGTCTTGCTGGTGTTGGTGGCCTCAACAGTCCAGACCTCGATGGGAGCGGACTCCTTGGCCTCCAGGTAATCGGCGCTGGCCTTGGTCAGCCAGGTGTCGATAGAGGTGATGATGATGGACTCACGGACATCCTTGTCAACGAACACCTGAGTCAGAACGCCGCGGCCGCTGAAGCCGACATCGTTCTGGTTGTTGCGGCGCAGAACGTTGCTCTCCTTGGTGATGTTCTTATCGCCGGTATAGCCGCCGCCGACAACCCAAGAGGGCATGCCGCAGTGCTCGTCGGGCTCAACACCGTTGAAGTAGTAGACCAGACTCATGTCCTCGTCGCTCAGCAGGGCGTTGCCCAGCAGATCGTACATGTCACGGCCGCTAACGCCAACGTTGTACTCCTCGACCAGCAGAGACCAGTCAACGAAGGTGCCGATCTCTTCCTTGTCATAGATCCAGGTGTAAGCGGGACGCATGAACTCATCGTCGCCCAGCTTCTTCTCGAGCTTGCGGAAGTACTCCTCAGCGAACTGGATGATGTCATCCTCGCGGATGTGGTCGATCCGGGTCTGCTGAGAGTTCCACTTGCGGCTCTGAGCGCCGCCAGAGGACAGGGTGACCTCCATGCCGTTGATGGTGGTGGTCAGGCGCTGGTTGTACTCAACCAGGTCGGCCTGCAGGGTGTTGAACGCGTACAGGCAGGCCTCCTCGCGGTTCACGGGCTTGATGCCGTTGAACTCGCCCTCGATGCCGTCCTCCAGGCCGATGTGGATGGCCTGCTTGGCAACGTTGATGGACCAGTTGTCGCCAACATAGCCCTCGAGGGTGGCGTCATAGCCCAGAGCGCCCAGCAGCATCTTCATGAAGGCATAGCCGGTCAGGGGGTTGCCGGGACGGAAAGCGCCGTCGGCGTAACCACTGATGATGCCTTCCTTCTGGCAGTAGGCGATGTAGCCGGCGAACTCGTTGTTGGCGGGAACGTCCCGATAGGGAGCGGTGTCCGCGTGGAGCTCAGCGGCGGTGGTGGGGCCCAGCTTCAGGTTGCAGATGATCTTCGCAGCAGCCTGACGGGTCAGGGTGTTAGAGGCCTTGAAGCTGCCATCGGTATAACCGTCGACAACCCCAATCTCGGACACCACGGCGACGGCTTCATCATAAGTGATGGTGTCGTTGTCCGTGAAGTCCTTGGCACCGGCGGAAACGGTCACGAGAGACATGACCATAACCAGAGCCAGCACCATAGAAAGGAACTTCTTCATGGTGGATCTTCCTCCTTTTTTATTTACCGTTCGTCCCCGGAGGGGGCGGCCGGCATTGAAGTTCTTGAACTCCCTCGGAGGATCTCCCTTCACACGGTATACATACCGCGGCTAGCCTTAGCTGTATCTATACCGGGCAGCCGGGGGGTCTTCCTCGTTTGTTCAGTTTGCATGATAACAGAGGGAAAAACAAAAAGCAATAGATTTCGATTGGTTGTAATGTAACTGTAACATTCGTAAAATTCCCTGATTCGCCCCTGCTTTATATAGTTTACCCTGGAATTCCGCCCCAAATACAATATATTGGAGGATATGGAAAATCCCGCGGGGAGCACCGCCTCCCCGCATCAGATTACCACACCCTCCACCACCTTTCCATATGTGCGGAGACTATGTAACAGAATCGTAACGACCTGCTCTTTATTATAATATGTAGGAACTCCCACGGAAAGGCAAAACGGCGGCACCGCCTTCTCTTTCCCTCCACCGCGCGAAAAGGCGGACAGGCCTCACGTGAGACCTGTCCGCCTTTTTGCATTTTCATATTGGCGCCGGTCCGCTCCGCGGCAGGGAGGCCCCGCGCTCCCTACCCCTCCTCAAAACAGGAAAAGGCCGGATAGTATCGAAACGGAATTGGCTTCCCCAGGGCCGCGGAGCGGTTTTTCAGGATTTTCAGCTCCAGCTCCCGTGGATCTTTTCGCTTCTCCTCCTCAATATTAAAGCTCCGGCTTCCGGCTCCCCGGGCCTGGAGGCCCAGAAGCACGTCGGCGGAATAGTCAATACCGCCGGATTCCTTGAATGCCGCCATGGTGGCTTCCATGTTGTAGTTCTCCCGGTTGAAAGAGGAGATGGCCAAAATGGTCAGGGAGTAGGTTCTGGACAGTTTTTTCAGTGCGCAGACTATCCGGTCCAGGTTCTGCTTGTCGGTAAAATGGACGTCCACCGGGGCGATGATTTGCAGGTAGTCGATCAGCACCACAGGTCTGTTTTTTGTCTCCGCGATATGGCGGGCCACTTCTCTGCCGATGAAATCCAGCCCTGTCTCGTGGTCGCCCTCCTTGAACCAGAGGTGGCCGGCATAGGCCGCGTACTGTGCCTCGGCAAGCTCTAGATGGGCTACTTCCCGCTCCGTGTCATTCCGGCGGCGTTTTCCGTCCAGCACCCCCCGGACGGTCTTTGCGTACCGCCGGCCCCTGGAGTCATCCAATTGGAAGGTCTCCCGGGAGATCGAGCGGGCCATCAATTCATAGGCGGTCATCTCCAGCGTAAAGATCAGTATGTCCCGCCCCTGTTTGGCCAGCTGATCCGCCAGCTGCATACAAAACGCGGTCTTTCCCAGAGAGCTGATGGCTCCCAACACATAGAGACCGTCATAGAGGCCTCCGTCCAGCGCACCGTCCAGCTGGGGAAAGCCGGTTTCCAATGCGGGGCGGGCGGCCTGATCCTGGATATACTGCCGAAACGCCGTCAATTGTCCGGCGGCTGAGAGAGTTTCGTAAGGCGGCGGCAGCGCCTCTTCCCAAGCGGTACGGCATTCCTGGAGAAATGCCGCCGCCTTTTCTCTGTCCAGTACCAGCAGTTCGTTCAGATCTTTTCCAGCGGGAAGGGCCGGACAGCGGAAGATGTCCGGGAATTCTTCCTCCAGGGCGCTGGCCCAGGCCTCCCCGGCCTGATCGTTGTCTGGCAGCAATAGAATATGAGACGTTTTTTTCTGCTGACGGAGGATGGCTGCGGCCTTTTCTCGGTTGCCGGATCCGTTTAAGGCTGCGGCTTGAAAACCCAATTCCTCGGCGGAGAGAGCGTCAAACATCCCCTCTACTAAAAATACCGGTGCTTCTCCTTTTAGAAATTCGGGCTGAAACAAAGGGGACGGCTGTCCTTTTTCGTTGATGTATCTCTTTTCTGAGACAGCACGGCGAATGTAGTGATTTTCTTCACAGGGAAGGATAACGCAGTCTTCGTCCGGATCAAAGCCCAATTGAAATTTGGAGATTGTTTTCGGTGAGAGACCTCGTTGCACGAAATAGGGGGTCTTCGCAGCTCTTTCCGCGCAGATCTGGACGTAGTTTTTAGAGACTGGAGAGAATGGGTTGACGGTTTTCTCCTTTTTGGAGGTCTCGGTTTTGCTGTAGCTTTTTTTTTCCTGCCCAAAGAGCTGGCTGGCACGACGCAGTGCGTCCGCTGGGGTTGGCAGGTTTTCGTCCAGCATCAAAAGGTCAAAGAGGTCATAGTCGGCTCCGCAGGCAAAGCAGTGAACCTTTTGCCTGCGGGGGTCATAGCCCATGGAGGGATTCCGATCCGGGTGGGTTGGGTTCAAGCAGCGGAACCGTTTTTGAGGGTTGATTCCGCTTCTTTGCAGATATTCTCGCAGGTAAGGGCGAAGGCTATCAAAGTGATCTGCCATTTAATCAGACCTCTCATAGGAATTTTGTCGTTTTTCTTTCTGAGTGATTATAGCATATAGCCCCACGGCGGTACATATTGCCGTGGGGCTATAATATATCTTAATATATCTATAAGGGAATTTTGTTTTGGATCTCTGCGTTTTTATTTTCTCAAAAAATTTTATTTTTTTTTCTTTTAAGAAAATTTTTCAGATATTTGGTATAAAAAGGTTTTTTTTTTGGAAGACTGCTTCTAGGGAGATTCTATCTGTCACACGATTTTACATCGGATTTGCACGGTCTGGCATCGTCTTGGCACGAAGAGAAGATGGTTTTGGACAGCTGGTTTTCCACAATTGGCCTTGTTTGTGGATTGTTTTTTAGAGAGTTGGGTGGAAATGATATGATATTCGGTGTTTTAGCTGTCTTTTTGATTGGTCTGTGGAGAGTGTTGTTTTTGCTCTTCCACAGGGAATGCAGTTAACGATTTGGTTTGTTGCCAGTTCAGACTTGCGTTCGTGCAGGCTATGCCTCCACGTTCTTTGTTCGCTTCTTTTTGGTTTCCAGCTGTTTGCTGGATCTGGATTTTTCAATCTTCTGAATGTATTCGCTCATTGTGTCGTCAATGCCTATGGTCATCTGTCCGCTCAGAAATGTGTTGATGTTGTCGTATTCGAATTCCATTTGCAGTGACCCGCCGGAGATGCTTTCGATTTCCTCTACGGCTTTGTTAAAGGGACGCATAATGGCTTCGTCGTAATTTCGGTTTTTGACCTCTTCCTTTGTAGGAAGGCCGATGTATTGAATGATGTCCTCGATTCGGACGCGGAATGTGCCATCCTGCGCAATGGGGGCCTTTCTGGCACGGTAGAAGAGATAGAAGGCCATACGGTAGGCGTTTTCGCTGAGATGTCCCATCCAGTCGGGGATCAGCTGGTAGTATTGGGTTAAAAAGTGGCGGACGTTTTCGGCGAAGGCGATCCGCACTTCACCGGTGTATTTTTTGATGCTGGCCTCTGTAGCCAGATGGGTGGTATAGAAGGATTCAAAGTATTTCTTGAAGGATTCCGCAGTCAGCTTCATTCCGGTGATGGACTGTACATCTTTTTTCAGTTGGCGGTAGGCCGCGTCCCGGCTTTTCAGGCCGGCCCAGTCCATGTACTCCTTGATGTTAAAGGTGGCGGAGTTGTTCCGCCAGTTTTGGGTATTTCCCCGCATCAGGGTGTAGATCAGCAGCCGGTGAGCCGTCCAGCTGAGGTTCCGGGTGTACTCCTGCACAGCCTCAAAGATCAGGGTCATTTCGTAATCTTTGTTGCGGTATCGGATGCTCTGGTTTCCGTAGGCGTCCGGTTCTGAGTAGGTGACGGTGATTCCGTTGGAGGCGGGATGGAATTCCCGTCCCCGTTTCATGTTGGCCCAGACACCGCAGATGAAATAGGTGGCGGGGCTGTTGCCCAGGATGTCGTATTCCGTGACCCTGGCGGCCAGGCTGGTTTCAAAGGTGTGCAGCAGCGTGGCCGCAAAGTGTACGCTCTCCGGTGCTTCCAGAAGAGCGTCCGCGGCAATGTCCTCCGGAGCGGCAAGGCCTCTTTGGGCTAGATAGCCGTCAATCAGGGGATAGATTTCCTGGAAGTCGTATTGAGCCAGCTCTCGCTGGAAGGTGGTTGGTTTGTGGTCGGCCAGGGGTTTCAGCCGGCGGTAGGTCTGGAGCATCTCTTGGAATTGATCGGTCTCCAGGAATCGCAGGGGGTTGTTTTTCAGCTGTTCGGCGGATTCCGGCAGGGTCACGGAGCAGACCTCCTTTCGGGGCAGGTGTAAATAGATATTGGTAATTATCATAGCACAAACGGGGAAAAAAGGGAAGGAAAACTTGATTTTTTTGTCCAAAGCCTTGGCTTTTTGGTCCTGGTTTGGAAAAGGGACTCATGTGAGGCCTGTCCGGTTTTGCATTTTAGAGGCCACTGAATATTTTCAAATTTCCCGTTTGCCGACCCGGGGCAGAGAAGCTGGTGTCAGATTGTGGATGCTGTTGAATTGGGCGGGATGGTCCTGCAGAAGAGGCTTCTGTTCTAAATTTTTACATGTGAATATGTAGGGTTCCTGTCTGCTTCAAAGGGACAGCAGGTGAAGGTGTTTTGCCGGATTTAGAAGATTTCTTATATTCTGGTTTTTTGAAAGGTCAAAGGGCGGCTGATATTTGGCTGGATTTGTGAGGGTTCCCCTATGGAATTTACTTTGTATATAGAATTGTCTGGCTGGAGGAGCTATGCGCCGGGGTGTCCGTGGCTGAAAAAAAGAGAAAGATATTTGAAGGTAGTTGCGTATTGTGCGTGAATATGTTACAATTGCACGGCAAAATAGAGAGTGATCTTAACAGAAAGAGCGTAAGCGTGGGTGAAGACGATTTGAAAACAGTTTGGATGACATTTTTTATGGCGATGCTGCCGGTGGTGGAACTGCGGGGGGCCATTCCCTTTGGAGTGGCTGCCGGACTGCATCCCCTGGCGGCTATGGGGGCGGCGATTTTGGGAAACTTATTTCCGATGCCGTTCATTCTCCTGTTGCTCCGGCATATTTTCCGTTGGCTGCGGCATTTTCCCAGATTAGGTGCGCTGATCAGCCGTCTCGAGCGCCGGGCACACTTGAAGGGGCGCACGGTGCGGAAATACCGGATATTGGGCCTGGTGTTGTTGGTGGCGGTCCCCTTGCCGGGTACCGGGGCCTGGACTGGGGCGTTGGTGGCAGATGTGCTGGACATTCGGATGCGAACGGCCCTGCCGGCCATTGCCGTTGGGGTGGTTATTGCCGGTTTGGCAGTGATGGCCATGACATGCGGTGTGGCGGGCATGTTAAGATAAGACTTTATAAAACAACAGCGGCGTGGGCATGTTTTTTTGCCTGCGCCGCTGCTGTTGTTCTAATAGACAGGTCTGAAAGTCCGATATTAATTCGTGCAAAAATAAGGCGATGGATTTTTGCAATTCCGACATTGTTTCGTGCGAGATGGTTGTAAATAAAGAGAGTCCGATTTATTGCCGTGCAATGTAGTGGAGGAGAATTTTTCTGATTTCCGATGTGAAAGCGTGCAAGATGACCTGTTTCAGTTGATGAGGAAAAGAAGTTTTCTGTGGAAGGACAAACAATTTGTGGACAGGCCTCACATGAGACAGAGTTGATTTTGCTCTGTGGTACTTGGACAAAAAATCACAAGTCCTGGTATCCAAGGCAAAAAAGAACCTACAAAATATAGCGGATTTGTTCACTGCACAGAAGAGGCGGCATTACAATTCTAATGTGCGAGGCCGCTTTGCTGAATCTGCGCTGCACGAGAATAAGGTGGAATTGACGGCGGAAGCTGCACGAGTTAAAGTCGGAATTTCAGTGGATGCCGTGCTGAAAGTGTGCACGAAAGCATATCGGATTTTCAGAAGTGACTGCACGAAGGTGCATCGGATTTGTTGCGTAGAACGGGATTCTATCCGCACGAGATCAAGTCGGATTGAGGGAAATCGTTGCACGAAATTACATCGGAACAAGTTGAAAACAATTGACAAGGATATTTACTTAACAGAACTTCCCGCAAAAGTGGAAGCAGGGAAAAGCTGTGAAAACTGGGCGAAAGAGCAAGACTGTGTATGAAGGCTGCCCTCCCGTAAAAGGGCTGGGGAAGACAAGAGGGAAGAGCCTACCTGAGCCGCTATGGGATATGGTATTTTTGAGTCTTTAGTTGGGATGGACGGAAAGCAAGCAGGTGCGGCCGTCTGCTGGAGGCAGGGAGAGAACATGGAAAGGTTCAATGAGAACAGCGGCCATGAATGGGCGGTACAGGTTCTGCTCAACAGGCGACCGGGGGACCAGTGGTCCGGGCAAGCTGCCTTTGTATTTCGATGTGGATTCAGGCGGCGGAAAGAGTGTGCCGGTTCTTTCTGCCGCCTGGGTTTTACATCTCTGCATAGACTGGTACAGAGGCGTTTCCCAGACGGTATTTCCAAAGAGCACACATTACTCTTCACTGATTATTACTAAGTGAAGAATAAGTGAATTAACTATTGACTTGCGGGCGAATAAGGTATATAGTAAGGGCATGAGGAGAGGGAAAACGCTCCTTGACAATTGGAACAGGATGGACATAAGCGGGGTTGGGATACCCTTGTTTGCGGGGGCGCACCGCTTTGGGACTGGTCTTGCGTAATTTTGCCCGGATTTGGTGTGAGCCGGGCTGTGCGGGCGGGTGCCGACGGTGCGTCATAGACACAGGTGTACTTGAAAAATAGTTTGCAGGATTTCATTTTACAATGTATTGTCCGAAATCGCGTTCGGAGGAGGCAATTGAAATGATGGCGCGGGAAAAGAAAATCAGTTATTATGATCTTTTAGCGGAAATCATTGCGAGGCTCCGCAGGATCAATAGAGATTTGTATAATGATCCGGCGAAGCGGCGCAGCATACAAAGCAATCCAGCCTGGAAACAGGAGGTTGAGGCGTTTCTCTGCCAACATCCCCAGCTGGAAAATTATCATGCGGCCTGTATGAACGGGATTGATGAGCCGGTGGCCGAAGAGGTACGGGACTGGGTTAAAGACCACGACTTTTTCCAGGTGCTGGAGCTTGCGCTGCGGTTGGACCGGGGGATTCCTTGGGTGGAGCAGATCAGGCTGCCCGATGTGTATCAGAACGGGGAGCGGGCGGTTGCTGCGCTGAACGGAAACGAGAGGGAGACCGGGGTAGTGCTTTTTCCCAGAGTGCCGTCATTCCAGGATGACCGGACGCCCTCCGCGGAGGAGGCTGTCCCCACCCGGAAGTGGCAGTCTCACTTTGCCCCGGGCGTTAACCAGGAGCTGAAAAATGTCTATTACGCCCCTGCGGAGGACCTGACCCTGCGGGGAGAGCCCTGCCGGATTATCCACCATATACTGGATGAACTGCCGGTCTCCGTGCGGAAGACATTGCGTGTGGCCATGTCTCCCGTACTGCAGGACGCCAGACTGCGGAAAGAGGTGTATGCCCGCCCCGCCGGGAAGGAGCAGGAGAATCTGCTGTCCCTTCACGGCATTGAGAATTGGGAGCGGGTAAAGGCCCGTATTCGGGCCGCTTTTCTGGAGGCCTGCCGGCGGGCGGCGGACATCTTGATCTTTCCGGAGATGTTGGGCGACAAGGCCATATTTTCAGAGAGCAGCTACAGCGCGTTTTTCAGTGAGCTGGCCCGGGAGGCGGAGGAGGAGGGCCTGCCGGCGCCGTATCTGGTGGTTGGGCCCACCTGGTGGCACGACCACCACAACCAGCTCTATGTACTGCGGGGCAGCGGAGATTATATCTGTGTGATGGAAAAGCAGTTCTCGTATGAGCACAGGGAGGATGGGCAGAATTATCGGGAGGACATCCGGCCCGGAGCGCCGGAGATCCACATCATTCACAGTCCGGGGCTGGGGCGGATCGCGTTTCCCATCTGCGCGGACTTGCTGTATGAGGATATGCGGGATTTGCTCATCCGGACGCTCCACTGTAACTTTATGATCTGTCCGTCCTTCTCCAGGGGAAAGACGCTGTTTACCCGAATATGCGGAGAGGGGGTCTCCCACGGAATTACGGTGGTGTGTCTCAACAGCTGTTCCGCCGTTCAAGAGCCCCCGGATTATGTGGGAGTGCTGGAGACGCCTGGGCAGAATGTGTGTCTCTGCCCGGAGTGCGAGGGCCAGTGCGGCGCGGACAGCGGCGCCTGTCTCTTTCTGTCAGACCTGGACCTGGACAGCGGAACCTTTGGAGCTGTCCGCCATATCCGTCCGCTGGA
>OFHN01000504.1_pt1 | contig 34872 bp, 33 predicted proteins | sample 1521321 | NCBI WGS metagenome assembly OFHN01 (sample SAMEA3504130, study PRJEB24116) | mouse gut metagenome | biome: mouse gut; feature: mouse-associated habitat; material: faeces | place: Denmark | collected 2011
AGGGGTATCTAAACCGTGAAAGGCAGCCTTTGGAAGGCTGGCGTCAGATTAGCCAACTGGCGTTCGGTAGAACAAGATATAGTCTACTCCCTATAGAAATATGCCGAAAGGCAGGGTAGCAAGGATTGACACAGATATTGAGTACTCCCGTCGTCCGGAAGTCATCCAGTACATCACGAAGAAGTATGGTGCCGGTAATGTCTGCCGCATCGTCACTTTCGGAACGATGGCTGCGAAGATGGTTCTGAAGGATGTGGGGAGAGTGCTTGGGGAGACTCCCGGGTACACAGCGAAGTTGGCCAACGCAATCCCGACTGCGCCGGGGATGACGATTGAGAAGGCGCTGGAGATGTCTCAGGAGTTCAAAAGCCTCTATGAGACAGACCCAAGGGCAAAGGAAATCATCGATATTGGGAAGCGTTTGGAGGGGAATAAGAGGCATTCCAGTCAGCACGCCTGCGGCCTCGTAATCTCCCCCAGCGCTGTCTCCGACTTCCTCCCGACATCACTGGAAATTGATAAGGAGACTAAGGAAAAAGGCTTGACGTCTCAGGTCACCATGTCTGAGGTGGAGGAGCTGAGCCTTATCAAAATGGATCTGCTGGGACTGAAGACAATGGGTGTCATCCACGAGGTCGTCGATATGACTCAGAAGAACTACGGAAAGGAGGCCGTCCTGAAGCAAATTGGGACGACGAGAGATGAGTTCCGTTATCAGGACATCCCGCTGAACGACCGGAAGGTGTATCAGATGCTCGCCAGGGGAGAGACTGGAGCGGTGTTCCAGCTGGAGTCTGGTGGGATGACAAAACTCATTACCCAGATGTTCGCAGACATTGACACTCTGCCGGATGACCGGCTGGACGAGTGTTTTGAGCGTCTGATTGCGGCAGTTGCGCTTTACCGTCCGGGGCCCATGGACTATATTCCCAACTATCTGGATGGGATGCGAGATGTCCACAACATCAAGTACCTTACTCCTGAGTTGGAAGATATTCTTCGTCCCACATACGGCGTTATCGTTTACCAGGAGCAGGTTATGCATATTGTGCAAAAGCTTGCTGGATACTCGCTAGGGAGGGCCGACCTAGTCAGAAAGGCAATGGGCAAAAAGAAAACAAAAATTATGGATGCAGAAAAGGTGGTTTTTATCTATGGAAATAAAGCCGCCTTTGAAGCCGGCAAGGATCAGAATTATGCTCCCGGTTGCGTGGCGAATGGAATCTCAGAAGAAATTGCTACTCAGATTTGGAGCCAAATGGAGAAATTTGGACTCTATGCCTTTAATAGGTCCCACAGTGCTTGCTATGCTTTCCTGTCCTGTATCACAGCGTATATGCGCTGCTACTGGCCTGCGGAATTCTATGCGGCAATGTGTAATGCCTTTATCGCAAACTCTGACAAGCTCCACTCTTACTTCTCCCAGGCGACTCATCTCGGCATCAAGCTCTTATCTCCTGATGTCAATAAGTCTGGAATTGTATTTACCGCCGAAAAGGATGGTATTCGCTATGGACTCGGCGGTATCAGCGGAATTAAGGGGCAGGCCGAAGAGATTGTAGGGGAGAGAAAAAATGGGGAATATAAGTCGGTAAAGAACCTCTTCGACCGGATGGCTGGACGAGATTCCATGCTGACAAAGACAGTGATTGAGGGCCTAGTTTACTCCGGGGCGCTTTCCTCGTTCAGCCAGAATAAGAATTCCCTCCTTCAGGCTTTTCCCATACTGCAGAAAGCCTATAAGGCAACAGCAACAGATAGGGCTCTCGGGCAGATTTCCATGTTTGGGAATCTGGAAGAGGAGGAGGTTTCCCTCCCAGCTGTCCCTGCTATGGACCGCAACACTGAGTTGAGAAAAGAACAGGAGGTTTTGGGGGTATTCCTGAGTGGACATCCGGCCCAGGAAATTGCGCCTATCCTCTCATCCAATAAGGATGGCAAGACCCTGGAAGAGTTGTCTTCAATGGGCGAGAGGAAGTACGTGAGGACCGGCGGGATGATTCAGAATGTCAGGGTTTTTTACACAAAAAATGGTGAGAAGATGGCTGTTTTTGAATTACAGTCTCAATTCTCCACCCTGTCTTGTGTGGTATTCCCCAGCAACATGATAGGCTGCGAGGATCAACTCATTGACCAATCCCTTGTTATTATAGACGGTTCCTATGTCAAGGATCGGAACGGCGAAGGTATGCAGTTCCTTGTCAACTCCATCGAATCAAAGCAGGCGTATCACGGGATGACAAACCCGTTTGTGGTCACTATCCACAGCAAAGCGGAGCAGCAGGTCGTCCTCGATTACATTAAAAAGTATCCAGGCCCCCACAGAGTCGTACTTAGGGGAAATGGGAAAGAGGTAGAGCTGAAGTCGGGGGTGAATATGACCCTTGCAACATTGAACTACCTGAGCGGTGAGTTTCAAAAATATATCAGCGAATAAAAAGAGCCAGGCCCTTCCTTCAAATTGAGGGAGGGGCCTGGCTATGTATTTCCATAGATGTTTAGAGCTTCCACGTTTGTCCGCAATTGAAAACGAAATAGAAATGCTCTCCCTGATCCTCGATGTAATCTCCAGACCGGTGCAAATCATACGTCTTTGCTAGGGCAATCACGTTTTCCTTCAGGGTCCGTCGAGCTTCCCAGTAATCGTCCCGATTTGCATGGATATCGTACTTAGGGACAATGATAATCTGGAAGATACCACTCAAGAACCCGTTCAGGTCGAACGGAATACCGTCGTCGGATACATCTGGAACGATATCCTTGATCTGAAGCAAGTCTCGCTCGAAAGCCTTACACTGCTCCAGGATTCTAAACTTTTCCGCTGTTTTGATGTCTCTTCTGCGCATTTTTATATCTCCTTTTCACGGATATGGTTTTACAAGCACCTCGTTCTTGTACTGATTCAGCTCTTTGCAGAGTTTATCTGCTGTTTTCTGGTGGCAGAATCGAGAGAGAACGCTGCCGTACATTTTTCGGTTTAGGTATGGGTCCGCCTTGGTCATGACGATGGCAACGTCTTCGCTACCAGACACAGGGATGACTTCCGCCTCCCATCCAGGATCGGAAAACCGGATTCTTTCAAAGCAAATCTGTCACTTAGATTTTCTGCTCATTGCGCACCTCCGTATTTCATCTCCAGCAAACGGGCTTGTGCCACTTCATAGTTGTCGAACATGTACATCGCCACCTCTTCGAGGGTGGCATATGTATAAACATCTTCGGAGAGAAGCCCTGTCTTTACAACAATGCGGATTCGTCCATCTCGAAGAATCTCCTTCGTTCCCTTGACAATTTTTGGGATAAAGGTGCGGGAATCTTTTACGATGAGATACACTTCTGGCAAATTTCGGTGGATGAGTTGTCGCCCCACTTTAGACCGAATCTGAGCCAAGCAGTGGGGGCAGAGACAGAGTATTTGGCGTCCAATCTGAAGATCATAGAGATCTTGTACGTATACACTGGAGTCGCTAAGGCGAGGCCGCTCCGTCTGGTAGTTCTGGGCAAGACACACACAACAACAGGCGTGAGGACTTTTTGTTGGGATGATAGTGATGTTATCCATGATGTTGCTCCTCCTTTTTTTTCTTCAGTCAGTATGATATGTAGCTCTGACTATGTCCTTTGATGTAGTTACATGCTTCCTGATAATACCTGCTCGCATGATTTTTTGACGCCGGGCTCCAGAAGAACTCCCTTAATCTCTTTATCTGATTCGGTGCATATCGGATGAGGCGGTATCCAGTGAAGAAATCCCGAAACTCATCTAAAAACGCATGTTCGCTGCTGATAATTCCCCGACAATCTACGAACAGCGCTGGGTTGCTCTCGCTTCCGATGTCCCCTATGACGCAAAAATCATGAATCAGAGGGAATATCTTTTCGGAAGGGTCGGGGTAATCCCGTTCCGCCAGCTCGTCTTCATCTGCCAAGCAGTACATGGGGTAACCGGCGAGATCGTTGAGCGCCAGTGCAAAGAAAGTACACTCGCCATGGAGGTACTCCATCAGCGAATTACGTCCAGTACAGACATGCTCTAAGAAATCAAAACATGGATCCCGTAAATCCTGGTTTACCCAGAAGCCAGTGCAGATGAAGTCTGGTGTCGACGGTCGGGAGGGAGGTGCGCTCATTGCACGCCTCCCGTCCGCTCATAGAAGAATGCTTGGCGTCCGGCTTCTGCATTGCAGTTGTAGCACTCGAAGGCATTGACAACTCCCTCGAAGGGGGCCTCAACATTGGGGCGGAGAACGTCAATGGCGGGTTGCCATGGGGACTCCGGGTTCATGTTGCAGGCACAGAGATATACAGGGACGTCGGCATTGTAGAGATTTTTGGCTCTTCTCCGATTGATACGGCGGAAATTCTGAGTTTCGATTTGTCTCATTGCTACTCTCCTTTCACATTGTTGCTGCAATGCAGAACAGCCCTGCGGTCAGAGCATCTGGAGCAGCTTCAGTGATTGCTTCCAGCTTGTTCAGGACGGGATTTCCTTCTCCATGTTGCTTCTGTGGATTGATTTTGACTAAATCAGGAGCATAGACCGTGATTTCTGCCTTGAGTCGGGCAACGCTTTCCGTGTCACCCCGGTCAAGAGCGATCCGGGCCGCTTCCACAACCGCCTCGTCGCCCTGAAGGGCGGAGAAATAACGGTCCTGGGAGATGTTGGTATTATAGTGGTAATCTACGGAAAGGGCGGATCCGCCATGGTTGTGTCCCAGCCCAAAGGTGTAGATGCAGTATCTCGGTTCCGCTGTACGGATGTAGAGTTCTCCATCTACCAACAGGAACGGACTCAAACTATCTTTCGCTTTTTTGATAGCTCCGGCTCTGGATGTGTCTACTCCATAGACCTCCCTGTCATATGCGAAGAGGAAGTGGCAGCTGCACCGGTTCATTGTATTGACCAGGTTATCCAATGGGGTAGTCTCCTTTTCAGTCTCTTTATTAAAGAAACTGCTGCAGAAACAGTCCTGCTTGGTTGCAAGCCGCCAGAGATCTCCGCTGTAGGAGTAGATCTTTCCAGCGCCCTCGTAAGAGGAATCCTCAAACGCCAATCGAAGGTCGGACATTGAAGCCTCTGGCAGAGTCAAAGCAACATGCTCCTCGCACTCCCGATAGCGCAGCTTCCGGCAGCGAGGGGGAAGGTAGGACTCCTCGTACTTTATCCAAACATAAACGTTCATCATAAATCTCCTTTTGTGACAGCCTTTTTGTTAGCGGGTTGCTGTGTTATATGCAGGAAAGATATAAAGTATAAAAACAACCCGCTCATCCTCTCCTTTGCCGGCCCTAACATATTTGCTCCCAGATATGATTATCTGACGCATGATCTTAGCGTAGAAAATGCTCCTAAATTGATTGTTCTGATAGATGTTCAAACATTCTACGATATGGTAGTGCATGATTGGATGATTGCCAATATCCCCATGGACAAAACTATTCTGAAGAAATTTCTGAAGGCGGGCATGATTCGAGATGGCGAGCTGTTCCCGACCGACAAGGGGATATCGATGGCGTCTGGGCTGTCGCCAAAGCTGGCGAATATGATGCTGGACGGGTTGCAATCCAATATCTATGATCGGCTCTATCCTAATGGGGGGCGTGGATTATAGATTTAACGCATACAAAACCAAATAGCTTTGAAACCAGTCAGGAACTTCGGAATGCTGGATATGAAGCCCATGTCATCCTGTTTGTCTCTGTAGAAGAACAAGGGAAAGAAGATACATCGTTGAATGTGGAATATCTTTTGAAGCCCTTTCAAATGCAAGAATTGTTAATGAAAATCAGGATGAATACCTGGGAGCTGGATTTTGACAACAGCGAGTCAATGGCACCCTGGTTTTTTGGACGAATTGTGATTGACCGGGAGCAGGATCTGGTGACAAAGGACAACGCGCTTGTAGCTCTGACTCAAAAAGAATACGATTTGCTGTGCTATCTGGCACAAGAGCCAGGGAAGGTAATCACCAGAGAGGAGCTATTGGAGAAGGTTTGGGGGTATTCCTATATGGGCGATAGCCGAAACGTGGATGTCTGCATCCGCCGCTTGCGGGAGAAGCTGGAGGATGATCCCTCGAATCCCTCAGTCATTGTCACCCGGCGTGGGCACGGATATATATTTGCGGAATAATCCATATGGCATCCACAACTTATACCAGCGAGTTTATATTTTTTATTCAATCCGCATATTATGAAACAACCTGCAGAGATAAAGGATTGAAAATAAAAAGGAGAGTGGTTGCTGCCTATGAATAAAATAATTTCACTCAATCCGAGTGAGTGCAATACAAAACGGGTCGGTGTTGCTGCCCGATCCTCCCAAACTATCCTGAACCGATACAAGGAGAAGTTCGCAAGTCATGGCGGAGAACTGTCCCTTGATGAATTATATAAATTCCTGTCCGGCGAGAACGCAAGGATACTGGCAAAACGCCATGGCGACGGTTCTCTGTCTCCCCAGACGCTTGAGGATTGCCAGGAGTTTGCCTCCTTTTATATCTCCTGGATCGACAGAGAGACAAGACGGGAGATGTCCCGTCGGTTTGATGGGCTGCCATTTTTCATTCAGAAGGGAATCAAGGCTCTCTCCACTCAGTCATTTTTCCCCAATTGCTCTTCTTCCTTGACGGATGAGCAGCTGAAAATCATTGGCTCAGTGGTCGAATACATCGAAGGACTGCATGCAAACTGTCTTGTCTCGTTCTGTATCATGAATCCGGACGGCGATAAGTTGCGCAAATGTATTGCCTTTGACGCTGATGCGTCTACAGAGAAGATGCAGTCCAACAGGCAGAAGATTTTGGCCTATGCCGGATATTTGACCTGCTATGGTGGGCGAATGATTCTGCGCCAGTACCTTCCAGACCGGAAATTTATTCTGTACGGCTTTGCCGCCGACAGTGGAAAGCTTCAGGCTATCCCTGCCGAAAGACTCAAGGAGGACTTCCAGAACAGTCCCAAATGCACAGAGGAAGACCTTGGGAGCATGACTTTTGCCACCCTTGTTCTCCCTTGACCACACCCCGTCTCTTCCCCCTTTCAAGGGAAGGGACGGGATATTTTTACCCCAAAAGCCCCCTTTTTTGCTGGTTTTGTCCCATGATATTTTCTCTTCCATCCGCATATGATATCAGGATAGTTTCATAAAAAGGAGGGTATTCTCTTGGCAAAATGTATACGATTGGAGTGGGTGAAAGAACCCAATATTCCGGCTTGCGCCATCGGTGAGCCTGCGGACTTCCGTGACCTTCAGATTCGGGCCGTCTATGACGATGGATCGAAGCAGGAAATGGACGTCATCTTGAAAATGTTCAATGAATTTAACGTACAAGAGACCGGCCCAGTGAGACTGGGGCAGGTGTCCTACGAGAAAAAGAAGCTTCCTGTGCAGATCCCCCTTAAGGAAATCTCCCTGGCGTCTATCCAGGCGATACCCAAGGGACAGATGCGCTGTATGGAGGGAGTGCCGTTTGACCGGTCCCAGGTGACCGTTTCCGCCACATACAGCGACGGAAGCAGCCGGGTGATTGACAACTACAAAATTACCCCCCACCTGGCGCTGACCGCCGCCGATAACAAAATCACTTTCCGGTATGGACGCATTACCTGTGAACTGCCCATCTTTGTTCAGTCAGATGCCCCGCCGGAAACCCAGAGACCGGTAAATGTCCCGCCGGAAAATCGAACTCCGCCCACTGCGGCACCAGCTGCGGTTCCGGCCCCAGAGAAGTCTCCAGAGAAGACGGTGGTGGCGATTAGCGTGGCGAGAAAGCCGAACCGCCAGAAGTATCTGGCAGGGGACACAATGGTGGACTTGAAGGGTGGACGGCTGGACATTATCTACAGCGACGGGTCGGTGGGACAGATTGACATGACCGCCGACGGGCCAGTCTATATTGATAGCAAAGCGCCTGGTACTGGCTCCATTTCCTTTACCTGCCTGGGAAAATCTGTAGCTTTCCCCATCGATGTCCTGGAACCAAAGATTGTAAAGCTGTCTATCTCAAAGCAGCCCGCAAAGCTTGACTATGAGGAGGGCGAGGAACTGAACCTTGCCGGCCTTGTTTTGGATGTCGTCTATAACGACGGTTCGGTCCGTACTGTTCGGGGGCTGCAGAGCCATGGATTTGTGGTGACCATGGGGCATGCTGATGAGGGCGTGACCCTCTCCTATGAAGGAGAACCGTTCACTATCCGGATCAATGTCCGAAAGAAAGAGAAGGTTGTTACGGCTCTTTCTGTGGAGTTGGGGCATGAACCCAATAAGGTAAAGTATATTGAGAACGATCCGCAGGGTCTGGATTTGTCTGGGGCGGAATTGGTTGCTCAGATGAGCGATGGTCGCCGTCTTACTATCCCAGTGACGCCTGATATGGTAGACCCGGTCGATTTGAGCAAATCCGGACGGCAAATGCTGACCATCCGGTATATGGGTCATGCCGTCACTTGCTCCCTGTTTGTAACAGCAAGGACTTTGTCATCCCTGGTAATAAAGTCTCCTATGCAGAAAATGGAGTATATCGAGGGGGAAAAGGTCGATGTCCGGGGACTCTCCATTGAAGCCGTCTACGACAATGGGGTGCGAGTCCCAGTGGAGAACTATGCTATATCGCCAGAGGAGGTAGCAATCAGCGACCATGAGGTGTGCCTCTTCTACGAAGGTGTTTCTGTCTCCATTCCTATCATTGTCCATCCATTGTCCATCGTTCTGCTCGACTGGGCGAGACAGCCAGTAAAGACCACCTACTACACACAGGAGAAAATTTTCTCATGCGAAGGGGGAGTTCTTCGAATTAAGATGAACGATGGCTTGGAGAAAGAGGTTCCTCTGCAGCCGGAAATGGTTTCCGAATTCCATACCGACCGTATTGGACCACAGCTTCTTACTGTTACTTATGAAGACAAAACTGTTCCGCTAAGTATTACGGTAAAGGAACGGGTTCTTCTGGGCCTTCAGGTTGTGAAAAAACCCCGAACTGAATATACAGAAGGGGAGGAATTCGATCCATCCGGACTTGTCGTTGAGGCCCTTTATACTGGGGAGACAACGGAAGTTGTGGGTGTTAACTATCTCCCTTATGGGCCACTGAAGCAAGACACCGCCAGCGTCATGCTTGTCTATCAGGACAAGGCTGTCGTTATGCCCATCAAGGTCTCTGCGCCCCAACACCACCCTATCATCACTCAGACGCTGACCTCCGGACAGACAGCCTTTGACCAGGCAACCCCAGTTCGGAATGATGTGGCTGAAAATATTTCTTTGGGATTTTCCCATCAGAAAGAAAACGCAGCAGGAGGAATGCGTGTAATGTCCGGGCCGTCTCCCGTGCTTGCCGTGCCGGTACCTGCCGAAAGGCCCATTTCTGATTCTGCATCGGGGTCTGAGCTAAAGTCAGAATCTGTACCAGAAATCCCGGGTCCTGTCGGCGATCCATTTGCCGAACAGGAACCAGAGCATCCGCCGGCACAGGAGGATTCGGAGTCCACTCCCGCCCAGACTGGGAGAAGAAAATGGGCGAATGTTCCGGCATTCTATCCCTCAACCTTCAGCATGCGCTTCCTTGACGAAGATCGGCCCAGAAATATGTGATTTTTTTCAAACCCGCCTGATGTAGACTTTCTTATCAGGTGGGCTTTTCTGGGAGAAGAAAGGAGATGGCAAAGACGAAATGCCATCGGAAAAATATTTTCCCATGTCTTTCGATATTTTTTAGAAGAACCGCATAGTATATAGGGACAAACTGAAAGGGGGAAATATTCTTTGCTTCGTATGACGGTTGAGGAATATAGGGCGCTCTGCGCAAAATCTGGGCAGCGGACAAAGGACATTCCCGGTTTTCAGGGCGAAAAGCCAAAGAAGCCTGCCAAGCACCGGAATATCAAAGTCTATGTCTATGAGGACGGTCTTGTCTCATCCGAAAAATTGGAAGGACATGGCGGGGGAAAAGAGAAATATGACAGCAGGAAAGAGTATCGGCGGTGCCTTGAACTCCGGTTACTGGAGAAGGCGGGGCGGATATCAAACCTCCAGCGGCAGACATCTTTTTTAATCTCGTCCGCCTTCGTTGACAGCGAAGGCAAAAAACATCGGGCAATCACTTACTGTGCAGATTTCATCTATGTAGAAGATGGACTGGAGGTGGTTGAGGATGTGAAAGCGTACAGCATGGAGAAGCAGCAATTCCTTTGTACGGAAGCATTCCGGATGAAGTGGAAAACGCTTCAAAAGCTATACCCCGATAAAGTTTTTCGCCTGTACTAAATTGCGTTAAATTCCATGAAAAAGGAGGATAGTCTCCCCAAAAAGGGGGACAAATTTGAAATGAAGAAAATGATTATTGCGATTGTTTGTGCCGTTGTAATTCTGATTGCCGGTATCTTTGGGGCCAAGGCCCTGCTGTTTCCCGGGGACAAGAATCCCGAAACCGACCTCGATACGCCTATTGTCCCAATTACCGATGCGCAGAATCCCAACGGGCAGGAGGCGAACCCCGACGCACCTGCTGTGAATATTCCCGCTGTTACTCCGGTTGCCCCCACTGGCAGCGATGACCCATTGAAGATTTATGACAATGGAGCCGCTACGTTCAGCTATGACAGCACGAAACTGATTTTTGACGAGATTCCGCCCAGTGAGGAGAACGGAATCCCTATGGTCTCTTTTATGCCTGTTGATGCCGAGGACGTTCTGCCTCGCGTGGACGCCATGCCACTGACGGTTTCCGCCTCCGGTGAGGGCGCAGAGAACTTCTACAACATCGACGAGGAGAGCTGGAAGCAACTCGCTGCCGCCTGTATACTTGAGTATCTCAGTCCCACAAGCAAGGATGCCGCCCAGATTTCCTTTGAGAATACCGTGGTGAAGCCTGAGAGCGCAACTTCCGCAAAGATGTTCACAAACATCAGCGTGTCCATCCCTGCGGATATCGCTGTCCAGACTGGTGATGCCAGTATGAACGGATCCGTCCGTCTGGTTGCCAACGGAGAGAACGCTATGATTACCATGGCGATGAGCCGCCAAAGCTCTTCTCTCCCTGAGTCGTTGAAGGATGTCTACATGAGCATGGAACTCCACTAACCCCTTCCTATCCGGAGTCCGCCGCATTGTGATGATGCGGCGGATTTTTTGTTTTTCTGATTTGATAATTTCAGCCCCAATTGCATAGTATCGGACAAATCAGTTATGAAAGGCTGAACAAAAAGGAGGTTAATTTACGATGAGAAATACAAGAGATGCGGAACAGGTTCTTCGCATTGATGGCAGGGGTGCGTTCGTTGAGGTGACAACCAGCGGACTGCCCATCGACAAGATATACTTCGGCTTTGTCCAGTATAACAAGTCGGCAGAGAAGGGGAGTCGGACTTCCGGAAACATCAAAATCTACATGAATATCCTGGAGGCGCAGGTTCTCGCTCGCGACATTATGTCTGGTCGATTGGCTGGGCTGAAGATGAAAGAATTGAAGCGAATGCAAAAGGCTGGAGAAAAGTATGCAAACCCCGTCTATTCGAAGCAGGGTGGAACTCCCGCCGCTTCCAACAACGGGCAGGCTATCGCCCGGCTTTTCGAGATTACCCCTGGCTCTTCCCAGCCCTGGATCCTCTGCGCCAAACAGGGGAAGGCCCATGAGACGTCGGAGGGATTGATTGTGATGGAGGGCAAGCCTGAGACCACAATCCGCGTCCCTTGCTCGGATATTGCGCTGAAGCAGCTTGCCTTGGCAATCGAGGCTGCTGTTATGACATGGGTTCAGCTTCGCTTCGTCCCCGCTGCAGCCCCCGCCATGCAGGTTGCAGCAGAGAAGAGAAAAGAGGCTATCGACAAGGCGAAGGCAGACTCCGCATTCAGGGCAATGGAAAACGCCGGAAGGGTGTAAAACCGGGGAGAGGGGCGGTAAAACGCCTCTCTTTCAAAAGGAGGAAAGGAAATATGGCTGGTATAAGTGTCGTTGAAATTGCGCACAAAGTGCCAATTGTTGAGACGATTGAGCAATATATCAAGCTTCAACCTAAAAATGGGAAATTCTACGGACTTTGCCCATTCCACAGTGACAAGAAAATTGGTTCCTTTGTCGTTTTTCCGGATGTCTCTTCGGAAAAGCGAGGCTGGTTTCAGTGCTACGCTTGTGGGGAGAAGGGTGACAACATCGATTTCGTCAAGAATTACCTTGGTGTAAAAACCAAGGAAGCTGCGGTCATTATCGGCGTAAATGCGGGTCTCATCTCCAGTGACGAAGCGGATGTGCTGTTGGGTCGGAAGATGGGGGACGTTAAGGTACGGGAGCCGGAAAAGAGGAAAAATACCTCTGAAAAGCGGGTCTTGCTGGCAAAGAAAAAAGACCCCGACCATTTGAATCGGGTCTATAAATGCTTTGCCTCTGCAGCATCTCCTCTGACGAGAGAAGCACAGATGCTTCTCCTAAAAAAGAGACGGATCCCCGTGAGCAGTTTGTCAAAGTACTTCCTGGTTCCGGCTCGTTCTGATCTGAGGATGTTCTGGGATAGACTGCGGGACGAACTGTCCAAGGAATTCAATGTTTCTGGACAGAAAAACATCAATGACCTTCTTGTTGGCGTACCAGGTTTCTATGTTAACAACAATGGAAACCTGTCCTTCTCAGCGAACCCGAAGTCCCGCCTTGGCATCATGGTTTTTGATCGGGACGGAAGAATTTCTGGGATTCAGACAAGATCGCTGGAAGACAAAGATGTGGATGGGAACAGGTATAAATTCCTGTCGTCTGGGTACGCAAATGGCACTGAAGGAACCCTTGGTTCTATGGGATGCTCTTGCGGGTACATCGAGGATGTCCTCTATCCATTGAAGGAAAAAGGCGAGAAGGTTATCGCTCTGACGGAGGGGCGGTTCAAGGCGGAAATCCTGTCCGTTCTTGGATATACAACGGTCAATATGCACAGCATCTCCAACTGGGAGCCAGCCGGAGACGTTGCGCTGGCGCTGGCGGAGAAGATTGGGGCGGCTCGCTTCATTCTCTGCTACGACAGAGAACAAAATACCAATGTGGAGGTGTCAGCTGCTTCCCTATACGAAAAGCTGAGTCCCGTCCTGCCCACAGACTTCGCCGTTTGGAATCCTGCTTACGGCAAGGGGATTGACGATGTCGTAATTGCAGGCCATCTCAGAGACATTTGCCGGGTACCGGCATCTGAATATTTTCAACAAAAGCTGGATGAGCGATTGTGATGATCTTCCGTCAGTTTCGCTTTTGAAAAATTTTCTTCAAGTGCTTTGATATTTTTTGGGGCATTTGCATAGTATCATCCAAAGCCAATTTAAAAGGCTAAAAATCAAAATTTTTTATTTAAAAGGAGATTCAATCATGGAGAACAATAAGAAGAGCTTCCTGGCGATGGACGTCGGCAACACCCTGGACAAGAACGGCAACGTTGTACCCTACGCCTTCTTCGTGGAGGGCATTGTCACGAGCGTTGGCACTTTCCGCGAGGCCGCCGACAACAAGCCTGCCGTTCAGAATCTGTCCATCCTTGTCGGGCGGAACCCCTGGGCTTTGCTGGGGAAGGACATTGAGGCAGAGCAGGCGAACAACCCCGACGTCAACGAGGATAAGCCGTTCGTCAGTATCGGCGTGTTCGGCAATGCAGCTGCCCGGATCAAGGATATTCAGAAGGGACAGAAGGTTGTTCTCTGTGGCCGCCCTTCCAAGAACGGCTACAAGAAGAAGTCCGGCGAGGACGCAACCGTTGTGTCGATCAGCGTGGACGAGATCTACGTATGTCAGAACAAGAACGGCGAGGCTGAGATCCCCCGTTCCTGGGTCAATTCCATCGTCAACCGCTATGAGAAGCAGGGCGTGGCGCAGACCCAGCATGTGGGCATGATGGCCTGCACGGTTCTCAGGGGCGCCGACATTCGAACTACCCAGTCTGGACAGACCGTTGCTTCCGCAAAGGTAAAGCTGGCTCTGCCTGCCACTGAGGCTGACGCCCGAATCAACCGGGTATACAACAAGGAGACCGACTACGGCTCCCACATGGAAGCGTCTATCGCTGTCTGGGGCACCCGCGCCTCCAAGATGGGTAAGATTCTCGCTCCCGGCAACGTGCTGGCTGTCCTGGTTTCCTCCAAGACAAACACCGGTAACGATGGGAACGTGTATGTCAATCTCAACGCCCGGGATCTGTCTGTGATGAAGTGGGGCGCTTCTGCGGACTCTGCTACGGACGCCGCACCGGCTGCCGAGCCTGCTCCGGTTCCCGTCAGTGCCAATGACGATGACGCGGATCCCTTTACCGTTGCCACCATGGATGAAGATGACATGGATCTGCCGTTCTAAGTCAAGTTCTCATATCATCCCTTTCCCGGGGCCTCCTTCTGGAGGCCCCCCTTTTTTGCCCACTAATGCAGGCGGCTTTTTTATCCTCCCCATGGCGAGAAAATCCACCCGACAAAGTCGGTCGATGTTGTTCAAAGGGGCTTCGAAGGCAACACGCTCTAAGAGGAATCCCCGCTTGTCGGCTCTGGTCCTTATCCGTAGGGGAACTACAAAAAGGAGGACCCCAACCCACAGTAGGCGGAAGACTTTCTTTTGTCGGAGTGACAATGGGAGACATTCTGGTATAGAGGAAATATTCTTTTAGGCCGGCAAAAAAACGGTACAGCAGGGGTCATGGTCTGTCTGTTTTCCGAGTAAAATACCACAAGAAGGGGAGACTGAATTAGGACTTTGATTGGGGGAGAGGCAGCAGCGCATGGCGGTATCCGGAAACAAACATGCTAAGTGGAGGCCGTGCTCCATATAGTCCGCAAGAGATGAAATTATGAACCTCCACCACTACGGTTTTCCCGTCCATCACCCCGACGTCCAGAGTGTATGCCGGGAGATTCAATCCGATAGCGGAAACCATGGATAGAACTGTTTCCTTATCAGGTATATTCCAGGGGTTCCCAGCGTAATTGCGGAGATCAATTGCTTTAGAGCGGAAGACAAATACCCGCCATTCCGAGTCGAAATTAACACATTCAGAAAAGAAAATAGCATCCTCTGTCTGCGGAAGGATGTCAGATTTCCGGTACACATCTGTAAAATCCGTTTTTAGCCGACTGGCAGATTTTATAAAGAGCCGGTTGGTCTCGAACCGCTCGAACACCTCCTGGGCCTTCCCGATCCCGTCCTCGACCGCCACCCTCCTTTTCATCCATTCTGGACGGACTGTTAACGCCTGGGGGATAAGAAGAGGATAGAACTGGGGGATTCCATGAGCAAGCTGGGTCACCTGCTCGACAAACTCAATACTGCCAATAGGAACACAGGACTTCAATGTCTGTAGGGACATAGAAGAAAGCCGGCTCAGCGAGGCTGCCATGCAGATGTGCTTATTGTCTGGATGGAGCCAATTATGCTCATCAATGAGGGAAAAGACGGTGGAGGTGTCCTCTGAAAACAGAGATTTGTTTGGGAGTGTGTTGGGGGACTTTTCGGCTTGGAGCAAAAATAAGGACACAGGCAAAATCTCCTTTCTCGTGTCTTCTGATATTTTTCAGGCGAAATCTGTAATATAAACCAGACTAAAAAGGGGAGGGGATTGAAATTTTCATTCCAAATCATCACCCGCCCGAAGTCTGGGAGAGATACCGGCAATCTGGCTATAAACTCTGTAGGTATCTTGCAATTCCAATCCAACAGGTGACGATCATTGACGCCGAACCCTTCCTTTTGAAGGGTCGGGACATCTTCATCAACAGCCTCGTTTATGGAGGGATTCAGGATAATTGCGTTCTGGCAAAAATCTTTACTCCTGAGGGACGGACCGCCTATTTGAAGACAGATCGGGATTACTTTGATATCTGTATTCGAGACGAGGCTGGGATTGATACAGTTGCGACCTGGCAATGGGCCTTTGCTTTCCACGAATTCCGCCAGGATGAACTGTGGAGCAATATGGCTGACTTTCTCAAGGATTAACGACCATCAAGGATTAACTTACGTTCATATAGGAGAGAACCCCAAGCATCGGAGCATGCTCTGCTCTTGTGCTTGGGGTTCCGTTTGTATTGCTTTTTGGATGGCACGACCCGGGTGACCGGATTGACCCCATTCCAGGAGCCGCGACGCATTGCATCGCGTGTACGTTTTTCTTTCTTTGAACACTTCTCGTACACCACAAAATCTTTCATTTTTTGCCTCCATATCTTTACCCTGAGATTATCAGTCTGCGCTGCACGTTTGAGCAGTTCTATGCAAATTCAGGAAAAATTATCAGAGGTGTTTGGGAAAATCAGAAATGGGCTACCAGCTTTCCAAAGAAGTTGTTCATCGGATAAGCCCCCATGTAACGGGAGTCATTGGAGTTGTTTCGGTTGTCGCCCATGCAGAAGATTGTCCCCTCTGGCACCACATACGTCTGTCCGTTTGTGATCATGTCCTCTGCGATGTAGTCCGGGTCGAGCTTTTCTCCGTTCCGGTAGACGTACCCGTCTTTCATTGCCAGTACATCCCCAGGCAGCCCTATGATGCGCTTAACGAAGACTGTGTCTTTTTGCATACGAATACGAATCAGGGCGTCAACTCCGTTGGAAACCGGCTTATCCATCTCTGCGAAGGGGAAGAACACCACGATATCGTCATAGGTCAGATCGCTGGCGGTGGCATATGTATAAGCGAACCGGTCTCCCACATTTAGGGTCGGTTCCATGGATTCTGAAGGGACCAGGGCGATGCCCAGGACGGCGTACCAGGCGAAGAAGACGAGCAGGAATACCGCAATTTTCAACAGGGTGGATACCCTGGAATAAGTTTTTTCGGAAATGATGGGGGTAAACTCAGTGTTTTGATTGGTAATGGGCATTGTTTTTGTCATAGAAAATACACCTCTTTTTAACTAAATTCCGGAGTCCGTTTCGGTTCCGTTCTTGTACTTATTATATGCGACTGCTCTAAAAAATAGCAAGATTCAATTGTAAATAAATTGTGAACAAGACGTGAAATAGCTGAAAGTTTTCGCTTTTTTGAGACGTATGGAATCTGAGACGAGAAAGATGAACATCGTATTGGTATTTTTTTAGCCTTTTGCATAGTATAAAGAAATTCAAAAGAAAGGATTGATATGAAAGGTGGCTATGTACAACGCAAACCGGGCAACCAACGGCGGGTTTAACTACGCTCCCGCCACGGAAGAAAACGGGCCTCTGGCGAGATATTCGGTAGGGGAGAAGGTCGAGAAGATTATCCGTCCAATGAGCTGCATTTATCATGGAGATAACGGGTTTTATATTTACGAGGTGGAGGAGAATGACAGGTGGTTTGTTATAAAGGGGTCTTTCCCTTATGAACTGATTCTGAACTCTTACTACGCCATCACGGGAACCATCTGTCTGGAGAAAAAGCGCAATACTAAGCAGATCAATGTCGCGAGCTGCGAGTCTGCATTGCCCGTCAATAAGGAGGGGGTCATTACCGTGTTGAAATCCCTTCATGGTTTGGATTTGATGGCTAACCGGCTCTACGAAATCATAGGCCCAGACATTTTGGATGTTATTGTGTCTGACCCGGACAGCGTTGCGGCAAAAGTCCCTGGCATAAGCCAGGATAGAGCCAGGCGCTGGCAGCAGGAATTGATTGGTCGCGGGGCGAAAGATAAGGAGCTGAAAAAGCTGTACGATTTCGGACTGAGCCAGCAGCAGGCAACCAAGCTAGTCTCACAGTACGGACTGAAAATCTGCGCGGAAATCCAGCAGAATCCCTACCGTCTCATCGGTGAAATCCGCGGCTATTCCTTTGCAAAGTGCGACAGTTACGCATTGGATGCAGGGTACTCCGTCCGGGATACGATCAGGCTGAGAGAAGGACTTCTTTTTACCATGCGGGCAGTAGAAATGAAGGGACATTGTACCTATCCGAAGGAGGAATTCATGAAAGCGGCACATTCCATCCTTGATGTCCATATTGGCTATCGAAAAGCCCATCAGATTCTCAAGAACCAAAAGGATGGAGGGATTGTCAGGGGGAAATGGGGAAGCGATGTTTATACCATTTCGGTTTCTGACCTTGCTGGCGATCTGGAAGAATGGGAAAACCAGTGGCATAGAAAAACAGAATCCTATCGGTACGTCCTGGACTACATTGACGACCAGCTTCTGGAAACCGCTTTGAAATCCCTTTGCCAGATTGGGAAGTTGGTTGAGGAGCAGATTGGTGATAGGGCGTACGTGACTCCCGGACTCTTCTATGAGGCGGAGCGGGCGATTGTCAGTGGGCTGACGGACATTCAGCTGAATGAACGATCTTCTTTTTCAAATGTGAACGATGTAATCGAGGAAGTCTTGCAGGAACAGGGGGTTACTCTGGAGACGATGCAGATGGAAGCGGTTAAAAGAATCTGCAGTGCAAAGGGCGGTGCATTCATTTTAAATGGTTCCGCCGGCTGCGGCAAGACATTCACACTGAACATCATTATGAGAGTCCTGACGAAATTGTATAAAGCAGAAGGAGAGACCTTCAACCCCTGTATCCTCGCTCCGACCGGCAAAGCCGCAAAGGTTGCCTCCGCAGCGACCAGCATGCCCGGACAGACGATTCACATGGGCTTGGGCCTTACAACGTCCGACGACAGCTCCCAGCTTCAAATCGCAACGAGATCCGTTGAAAACAACTGCATTGTTGTGGACGAATTCTCAATGGTGGATGAACCGCTTTGTGCGACACTTGTGAATGGAATTCCGAAGACCTCAAAGGTGATTTTCCTTGGAGACACAGAGCAGCTCCCCAGTATCCGAGCTGGACGGGTTCTAAAGGACATCATTAACAGCGGTAAAATCCCTGTCATTACCCTCGACGTTGTGAAACGGCAAAATGCTCAAAGCGGTGTTCTCTATAACGCCAATCAGATTGTTCTGGGACAGGATATTAAGAGCTGCATCACGAATTCCAATGGGACAAAAGGAAATGCGTACGTTATCGAGGAAACCAACCAGCTTCGCATCCAGGATAAGATTGCGGAGATGGCGAAGCGTCGGGGGTTGAAGGCTTTTCAGGAGGGCGACACTCAAGTTCTCTGTCCGCTGAAGGCTGGACCCATTGGCGTTGAGGCCCTGAATCACCGGCTCCAGTCAGAGTTGAATCCTTCAAGGGATGGTGTGCAGGAACTGACGGTAGGGAAGTTGAAGATGAAAGACGAGGACGGAAAAGAGTATGAAGTGATGAAGGTTTTCCGCGAAGGAGATTCCGTCATCAATACTCGGAACAGCTATGAGATGGTGTGGTTCCGTATGGATCCCCGCTATGGGCTTCAGCCTACAAGCGGCAAAGGAGTCATCAACGGCGAAACCGGCGTAATTACGAGTATTGCAACCACAAAAGACACCTCCAACATGACGCATCGGATCGTTACTGTGAAATTCGACGACCACTACATCAAGTATGATAATGAATTTGACGACCTTTCTCTAGCGTATGCCCTCACTATCCACAAAAGTCAGGGCAGCCAGTGGCCCAACGTCATTTGTCCGTTGGCGCAATTCAGTATTATTTTGAATCGGAAGATTCTGTATACAATGTATACTCGCGCTCAAGATTCCTGCGTTTTAATTGGCTCCCCATCTCTCATTCGTAAAACGATTGAGAACAACAAGGAAGACCTCCGGTTGACGCTCCTGCAGGAGCGGCTGCAAAGGCGGCTATAAAGAGAGACCGCAGTCCCACAATTTTTTGTGGAGCTGCGGTTTCGTTTTTGTTTTGAAAAAACTATAAAACGCCTCAGTTGGCGAGATTCCTCTTTAATAAGCCCCCAACAGAAGTATTTCGTTGCCGGCAAGAACAGCGTTGCATTCTGAATCTCAAAGGTGCTGCTCCAAACGACTAATCACACATTTCGACGGAATTCGTTCATCCTGTTATATCTCTTGTCCGTTTTGCGTACAACCAGGGGAAAGGAGGGCTGCTTCTATGGATTTTGCTGTAAAGCCCATTTTTCCCATCCATTCCCCTCTCCGGTATCGTCCAAGGAAAATCAGAGATCAGTCTGAGTTCTTTGAGCAGGCCGCTCGCTGTATCCGGAATTCTGCTCAAACAGCCCCCAACAACCTGATCGGTAATATTGATGTCCCTGTAGACATGCAAGAATCCCATTTTTCGGCTTTTGGGTGATGCAGTTATCCCATCTTTGTTCCTTGATACTAATAAAAACTGACTTCGAGATGGCCCCACATCATGGAGATAATGTAAAATCAGCTGAGACAGACTGTTTTGACAAAACAGCACCGACAGGAAACATTTCTTCTGTCGGTGTTGCTTTTGGGTAGAAAGACCCACCAGCTCTGCTGGTGGGCTTCCCTCGTATGCTTTAGCAAAAAGCTATGAGCGAAGCGAATTGACAACTTACCAAGCGAGAGTTACGCAAAAGTCTGAAATAGAAGATGATTTGCCCGTTTACGGGCGGCAGGGCACGAGATGCAGGCGAAAGATATTCGATGCGTCTTGAGACGCCTGCCGGTATCAGGCCCTTCTAGGGCCTACTCAAGCCTCCGGCTTAGCCGGAGGTTTTGACTTTAAGTCCGGAAAACCCAGAATTTGTTCATGAGGTAATTATAAAGAATAGTGATGCAAAAGGTGGGGAGCTTTGCCAACGGATTGATCCATTCCTCCGGGACTATGCCCGAGAGGGATGGGAGGGAGAGGATGTGGATGGAGACTGCCAAACCTGTGGAGGAAATCAGCAGATAACCTGCACTTGTAATGACATATCTCAGAACTTCTTTGCCGGTAACCCGTCCCCTTTTCTGGAAGGTCCAGAGCCGGTTCCAACAGAAGGAATGGATGTTTGCTATCACATAGGAGACGGTGTTGGAGAGATATGGGCCTGCAGCGATTCTACGCCCCAGAAACATCAAGATTGGACTGTCCCGGATAACCCAGCAATCCATGACATAGAAAACCGCAAAGTCTACGATGGTATTCAGAACACCAATCAATCCAAACTTGATAAATTTCTTAAGGTCAAAGGAAAGAAACAGATGACAAAGAGCTTTTCTCATGGCATACTCCTCTCCAGCCTATCCTCCGCATTGGGCTTTTTTCGAACTCTCCAACGAATGCGGAACAGATCGAAAAGCATTCTGCAGCTGTCCCTAATAACATGGATTTTTGACTCCCGAAAATTAACCACAGATACGGGGAGACAATTTACCTTCAATCCCAGTCTATCAGCCCACATCAGAACCTCGATGTCAAAGGAGAAGCCATTGATGGTACAGCGCCTGTAGACAACCTGGGCTGCTTGTTTGCGGAACCCCTTGATGCCGCATTGCGTGTCGTAATTTAATCTGGAAAACAACTGTACAACCAACCTGAATCCCTTTGATATGAACCGTCGCAGAGGCGGATAATTCTGATATGCGTCCGCCCTGTCACTCCGGGTGCCAGCGACAATGTCTGTGTCAGTGGTGGCGAAACGACCCAGAATACGTCCAAAAACGTCCACCCCGTAAGCAAGGTCTGCGTCTGTGCAGATGATGATGTTTCCCTTGGCTGTCAGCATCCCAGTACGGACAGCCATCCCTTTGCCGTGATTGGGGGCATAATGAATTAAAAACACATGGGAGTCTCTGCAGTTTTCGACCAAAGCGGCAGTTCCGTCGGTACTGCCATCATCCACTATCAAGATTTCGTACGATGAGGTCAATTCTGCCAACTTCTTGGAGGCGGTTCGGATGGTGTTTAGGATAATCTTGCTCTCGTTGTAGACGGGAATAATCAGGGATACATCCATGTTAATCACCATCCCTCTCAGGGGCTTCCAGACGGTGATTACTGCATTCTGATAAATACAGGCCGTTAAAGATTTTGTCCCTTACGTCATACTTCTGATTTCGATACCTCCGGAGACATGCGCAAGTAAAAAGGAGTATACTTACCAATGAGATAATGCACCCCGTCTTGAATCCATTTGGGCAATAGACCAAGCGGATGGAGTGCGTTCCTGCCGGCAGACGGAATGCCAACATGGCTCCGCCAACTGGTTCAATTTCGACCTCGTTTCCATCGACAATTGCCATCCAACCCTTTTCGTATGGAATGGAGGTATAAAACAATCCATCTTTGCTGACGTTGATAGATCCCTCCATATATGTCCCATCGAAGGAGGTCGTTGTCATAACCTCTTGGCTGAGGAGCGCATACCCTTGTTCAAAAATATCGGAGTCAAGCCGGCCCATGTGGATGGTGGCTCTGCCAGAAGCCGCTTTTTTCACATAGGCAGTAACAGAAACCTTATCTCCTTTGTGGTAATATCCGCAGCTAAAGACATGGGGATATGAAATGTCAAAAACAGGGAACTGCGTCTGGTTATTGACGTAAACAGTAGCAAGAACGCTGTCAGGAATATCCAAGTACAAGCAATAGAGTCCATCTGCGGGAATTTTGTAATCCCATTTCAACTGCGGATCGCCATAGTAGTAGCTATAGTTATATGAGTATACTCCCGGCTCTTTTTCGGTAACTGGAAACATTGAGAGCGCCGTATGATCCTGATTTGATACATCCAGGGGAATGAAGACATCCTGCTTGATACCAGTAGCCATTTTGAAGAATTCGTTTTGCTGTTCAAGCGGATTAGGCGTTGTAACACTATCCTTGCCCCACTCCAGCAAATCTGCGCTCACCATGAAGCCCATGGGGAGGTAGTGGGTATTTAGGAGCAGCTTTTCTCCGGAACTCTCGTAAACTTCCTCCATGTCATAGTGATTGCTGTAGAACCCGTCTCGTGCAATCAGGTACTTTATATTCATGAAGAGATTAGCTATCGGCGTGCCTTCTGTGTAGCCATATCGGTTTTCATCAGGTCTCCCTATCAGTCCGAATTTCTCAAAAAAGATAGAGACATTCTCATTTACCATAGAACTGAACAGGGTCAGCCCGTTGTATCCATTCAGGGAAGCGTCATTGTGTGTTTGATAGGCAGTCATTTCTGCCCGCCAAAGTTCAGGGGCGTTTGTTTCAAGTGCATTCATCTGTTTTATTACATCCAACGAGACTTCCTCTCCTTTGGGGTAATCAAAGGAGTTTGTCACACTAACCGCTTTAACGCCGATATAGGCAGATGCTCCACTCTCAACAAAGACAATTAAAGATAGCCCCAACAGAAGCACTTGCTGCGAGACGATTTTCTTTGAGGACAAGTAAATCAGGATGAAAATTCCTGCCGCAACGCAAGCCGTGGTGATAATGGCGATTTTATCCTGGACGCCGATTCCGAGTAAAATCACGACAGCTGTTGCAATTGCAGCGAAAAAGATATTTCGCCGGGTGACATTCTCCAGCAAAGTGAAGGCACGAAATGCCATAACGACAAGGAGGAAGCTGACGAGGTAGGAGAATCGGTACGGAATTCCATTTGTGAAATGAAATCCGTGCCATGTGTAATCCAATTTTCGACTTATGAAGCTAATGCACATGAAAAGGATCAGTGATGCAGCGCAGATTCGTTCTCTCCTTGGAATCTTCTGATTACCCAAGTAGAAAAGTCCAAATATCATACAGCCCGTACCACAGGCAATATTTGGCAGCCCCGTGGCAGCTACTGTATTTGGTTTGGAAAAGGTCAGGAAATTAGAAAGGATTTTTCTCATGGCATCTAAAATGCCAACAAAATTTGAGGGTTCGCCAATGTTGATCGAAAAATATGGCGGGAATCCGCTGGAGGAGGCCCGGGTGTTGGATATCGCTAAATACGCTGGGAGCAGCAAAATGGCTGTCATTCCGATTGCAATAAGAGAATAGAATCCGGTTTTGAAAAATTTATGGAAAAAGGATTTTATTCCCTCCCAATGGACAATTTGATATGAGATAAAGATTAGAAGGACGAAGATGCATGAAAAATAACCGATATAAAAGTTTGTGAATAGCGAGAGCGCAAGAGAAATTACAAACAGTCTGAACCGGTTTTCCGTCAACAGCTTTACTGTTCCAAGGGCTACAAGTGGAGTGAGACTCACCGTGTCCAGCCAAATAACATTCCAATAATATCCCGTCAAAAACGCACAAAAGGAAAAGCAGCAGCCAAAGACAGTCAAAGAGAGGTCATCCTTCTTATAAACACTTCTGAGGAAGATTGCCATGAACATGCCAGCAAGGGCGATTCTGGCAGAAACAGAGACCATTAGGTATTCTCGCAACCATGCCGCCGGTACAAGAACAGAGAGGAAATTGAATGGGCTGATCAGATAGTAAGAGGCCAAAGCAAGGTAGTTGGCTCCGCCGCCCTGCGTCCATGACCAGAGGAGGGACTCCCCGTGCTTCAATTTGTCCTGAAAGTCCGCCAGAAATGGAAAATACTGCTGCCATAGGTCGATTACCAAAATCTGCTTATTACCAAATGGCGCGACCTTCATAATGGCGAAAGTACTGGTCATAATGAAAAAAGGGATAACAAACGCCAGCAGTATAAAGTGGTTGGCATGCAGAATGCTGCCTATTTTCCCAGACGGAGATGTGTTTTTTGCTGTATCGGTAGAAGCCTTAAGCAGCAATTTTGACGCCGGCGTTGATATATACCTGGTAGACTTTTTGTTCTTAGATTTTTTCTTGGACATCGAATGCCCTCCTTTCCAGTTCAGCGTTGCTTGCATGTCCCTGGATACTATGCTTTATTTCAAAAAAATATCGAAAACATTTCAAAAAAAAGACAGAGTCCGAGGACTCTGTCTTTTCAAACTTTCTCCATTGACGGCTCCCGCCTTTTCGTGTAAAATACAAACAAAACAGATGTTTATTTATCTTCCCCATGGAGAGAAAACTCCAACCGACAAAGTCGGTCGGGGATGTTTAAGGGAGTGTTTGGGATGCCGTCATTCGTAGCCATTGACCTAAAGAGTTTTTATGGGAGTGTGGAAGCCATCGAGCGAGGCTTGGACCCTCTCACAACAAACTTGGTCGTAGCAGACGAATCTCGGACGGAGAAGACAATCTGTCTCGCCGTCACCCCCTCTCTTAAAGCTCATGGCATCCCTGGGCGTCCCCGCCTCTTTGAAGTGGTTCAAAAGGTGCGGGAAGTTAATTCCATAAGAAAGAGAGGAGTAAGGGAGTTTTCCGGGAAATCCTGGGATGACCGAGAACTCCGGAAAGACCCCACTCTGGAACTAGACTACATTATCGCCCGGCCCAGGATGGCTCTTTACATGGAATACAGCTCCCGTATTTACCAGGTCTACTTGCGCCATGTTGCCCCAGAAGATATTCATGTGTATTCTGTGGATGAAGTCATGATTGATGCCACCGCCTATCTAAAGCTCTACAATCTGACAGTACATGAATTTGCAAAAAAGATGATTCAAGATGTATTCCAGGAGACCGGGATCACGGCAACCGCCGGAATTGGAACGAATCTCTATCTCTGTAAGGTTGCTATGGACATCATCGCCAAGCATGTTCCTGCAGACAAGGATGGGGTTCGTATCGGAGAATTGGACGAGATGAGTTATCGAGAGAAACTTTGGCACCATCAGCCCTTGACGGATTTTTGGCGAGTAGGGCGGGGCTACGCCAAAAAGCTGAATAGTGTTGGCTTGTATACGATGGGGGATATTGCCCGTTGTTCGTTAGGAGAAGATAAAGATTTCCATAATGAAGAATTACTCTATAAAATGTTTGGAGTAAACGCAGAGCTTTTGATTGATCATGCCTGGGGATGGGAACCTTGCCCAATGTCCGCCATCAAGTCATATACTCCGGCGACAAACAGTGTAGGGTCCGGGCAGGTATTGCAGGAGCCGTATTCTTTCAAAAAAGCACGGTTGGTTGTCAGAGAAATGGCAGACTCTCTCTCCCTTGATTTGGCTGGCAGGGGATTGACCTCTAACCAGCTTGTGCTGGACGTTGGTTATGACATCGAAAATATCAATAGAGGAAACCTTGGCGCCGGAGCAGTGGCTGACCGCTATGGACGCAAGGTTCCCAAACCTTCTCACGGCTCTCAAAACCTTCCCAAGCGAACGTCTTCCACAAGGATGATTGTAGAGACTACCTTGGCACTGTTTGACAGGATTGCTGATCATACGCTATTTGTTCGTCGTCTCACTCTCTCCGCCTCTTGCGTCCTCCCCAGCGAGGAGGGTTCAGTGGAGGAAGAACAGCTCAGCCTGTTTGTGACTGCCGGAAATGAGCCAGAGGATGGGAGGGAGGAAAAAGAGAAGAAAATACAGGACGCAATACTGGGCATTCGAGCCAAGTATGGGAAGAACGCTCTGCTGAAGGGTTTCAACCTGGAGGAAGGGGCGACCGCCAGGGAGAGAAATGGTCAGATTGGTGGGCATAAGGCTTGACTTTACAGGGCCGTCACGAGAAAGCCCACTTCGCAAGGGGTGGAAGTAGTCAGCGATAGAGAAACACGTTCTTCTGAATGTCCAGATGGAAATTCAAAGGCCCTTGATTTTCTCTTTGGACAAACAAAAGGAACTCCATCCCTGGAATGGGGACGGAGTTCCTTTGCGACCGAGGTGGTCAATCTTCCAGCCCAAGCACCGCTTTTTCCATTGGGGTGAGTTTTGCCAGGGCCGCTTTGCGGATATTGCGCCGCTCCTTCTCGTGAAGATTAATTCTATTCAGAATTACAGCATTGTACAGAGAACTCTCGCTGACAAAGACGTTATCAGCTTCCTTCAACATCTCATTGAAGAAATCCAGGCGCTCATCAGGGGACAAATCGGAAGTGCCGGATTCTTCAGTCAGAGCAACAGTTACCTCGTTTTCCATCTCGGTGGGGGTTGGGATGGCTGTGTCGATTCTCTGGAACATCAGCTTATAGTAAGCTTTCGGGGCCAGGGCAAAGGCAATCTCATCGAGTCGCCCAATGAAGACCCCTAACGTCTTTGTGGTCTTTCCCTCGCAGTCGCCCTCCGTTGTGACCATCCAGGTGCCGTTCGGGTTCAGGTACTCGCTGTTAATTTTACGCATTTTTCTATTCTCCTTTCCAATTCAACCTTTGTTTGCTGTTGGAGGATGATATGCAGACAGCACGAAAAATATAAATATCTATGCGGACATCGAAAACGGGAGGCTTTCATGAAGAAGTACGATGACATTATCCACCTTCCCCATCATATTTCCCCCAGGCATCCACCCATGCCCCTCCAGGCCAGGGCTGCTCAGTTTGCCCCGTTTGCAGCACTCTCCGGACATGAGGACAACATTCGGGAGGCCGGGCGGCAGACAGATGATTGGGTGGAATTAGGGGAAGATGCTGGGGAAGAGCTGGATGCAAAGCTTTCCAAATTGCGGGATATGGTTCACCCGAACGTCCGAATCATATACTTCGCCCCTGACAAGAGAAAAGAGGGAGGGGCATATCGGGTGGAAGAAGGAGAAATTAAGAGGATAGACGATATTTTTGGCGAAATTGAGTTCACAAATGGTGCCAAAATTCCAATCAAAAGAATCATTGATGTTGAGACGTGATGTAGTTGGCACAGAAAAACGCGTTCTGCGTAAAGAAAGGAAATTTCTATGGAACGAATGGTAGAAAAGAAAACCGAGTCATTGACCCGCGAAGAATTGCTGGAGGCGTGCGACATCCTCCGCTCCATACAGAAGGAGTGCGAGGGGCAGGCTTCCGATCCCGCCGATGGGTTGAGCGAAGCTCAGCATGATGGAAAAGCGTCTTTTTACAAAAAGCAGGCAGCGGACATTGAACATCTAATTGGCACAGTGCAGCAGATGGCTGAAAATTCTCCTGGTGGCAAAGGATGGGCCGGCAAAGAAAGACTTGCGACAGAGGGGGAGGTCGATTCGTTCGTCCGGAGCATCACTGATGGGATGATTTTGGGCGTGAACTGGGAGGGGATACAGGAGATGTTGGGTGAGAACAAACAGCGTCTCCATCTCTGCACTCTCCATACCAACACTTCCTCTTTTCCTTCCGCCGCAGAACGGGAGCGTTCCTTCACCGAGGAGCAGATTAAGGCGATTCTTTGCCAGGGGAATCCCCGCTGGATGAAGGAGGTTTATGAAAACGGGGATTTCCTTAAGCCTATTTCTGTTCGATATTTTGCAGTGGACAAGCCAAAATCAGAGGGATGGTTGGGCGTACCAGGCGCTTCTGCAAGCAAATAAAAATACCCAGCTGGTGTAAAAACCAGCTGGGAGTTTTTATCCTCTCCATGTTCGTCCAGCGTTCTGTAAATCTCCTGCCCATCTTCTCAACCAAAATGATGAAGAGAGTCCAAATAGATGATCTTTTTGTTATAAGAGTTCTGACAGCGAATTGTCCCACTCATCAAAAAAGCCTTCTGTCCACTGATCTAGCTGTCCACTGCCCAGCATTTGTGGATAGATCACCTGACTTCTGAAATTCCCGTAGTCATGTGTGAAATAGGAAAGTGTTACAGCTTCCGCATCAAGCATACGTTGACGGACTGCAATCCTGATGCCGTTCAGCACATGGTCGCTGTGCGTTTCCAGCAACACCTGCACCCCGCCAGATGCTGCGCGGGCAATGAGTTCGCCTAAATATCTCTGTCCTTTTGGATGAATGTGCGCCTCTGGATTCTCAATTAAGACCAAGTCTCCTTTTTGTGCAGAAAGCAAGGTGACCAATACCGGCAGAACATAGGTAATCCCGAATCCAACGTTGGTACTCTTAAACGTCATACTCTTTTCTGTACCCTGAATAAACTCATAACCCAACTCTGCGGTCCGGGTCTGTAGATTGAGATTTATAATGGGAATTACTCCGGGTAAAATTAAATTCATCCATTCTCGTACTTGCAAGTTCAGCGAGTCGTTCTCTGTGCCGCCGCGTATCATTTCTGCACAGGGGATGGGCTTGCCTCCGTATTGCTTGAGGTAGTGGACACTGAATTCTCCGTTTATGCCAAAGTCACGGCGTTTTAAGTTGTCCTCATTTGTAATGCTGTAAACCGGCGACGGAGCGATTCTATATGCGGGCAAATAGGAGAAATGATTGGAGAAAATAACTGAATCCTTTCCGATAGAGCCGCGATATTCCTCCAGGGAGAGATTGTCGGAATAACTGTCGGTACAAGAGAACTGGTAACGATCCAACTGATCGTTTTCCTGTATAGCAATGGAAAGCGAGTCCGTTTCTGACTTCTCGTACAACACATCCATCGCAGAACCAAGATTAACATATGCGCCGTTCAGCTTCAGACCCTGCTTCAATCCAAACTCGCCACATGACTGTCTCAGAAGCAGCAGACTCTGCAAGAGCGATGATTTCCCCGTGCCGTTCAGGCCCGCAAGCACCGTAAGGCTTGTAATGCGGAATGTCTGCTTTTGAAAACATTTGAAATTTATTAACTCTACCGATTGTAGCATGAAAATTCCTCCAAAGAACCTTTTGTCAGCAGAATGCGCCGATTCAACATAGCGTTTTTGGTTCTTTTAAAAGATTCGGGTTCGTTTTTCAGTCCTAAATACAAAAATACTTTTCTTCAGTAACAACCTTATAATACATCTTTTTGGGAAAAATTTCAAGAGATGGGCATTTGCTGTTACCATTGAAAGAGGAACGGGATGCAGGGGTGGAATAAATTCAAGTATAGGAGTACCAATTTCGACGTAGAACTCATTACCCATGGCAAGCAGCTGGTTTGCCATGCGCCGGTGCATATGTTTCCGCAGGGCTGCCTGCTTTCGATAGAGCGACCGGAGAAGCATTTCCATCTTCTTGTAGCGGTTCCTTTCCCATTCCCAGCCGTCGCTTTCCTCCCACCCCTTACGGAGTGGGCTTCCAGCGGCGTTTTTGTGTGAAGAAATCTATTGTAGGAACCAAACTATACCCAGTTGATTCTGGTCACTCTTTGCCGGCAGTCTCTCCTGTTGAGGAGTTGGCAGTTCCAGTAACGAAATCAAGAAGTTTCGAGGCGGCAATGCGGCTTGCAAGAGAGAATCCTGGAAAGAAAATCGCAGTCCATAACTTCGCATCTGCAACGAATCCGGGGGGGGACGGGGTGACGCGAGTCAGCGAAATTAAGAAATACAGATATGTAAAACAACGACCACTTGGAAGAACCTAAAAAAAACAGATAGGGAAGGACCAACCCGCTGTCCATGACGGTTAAGGGGTTTACATGCAGAACCAGCCCACTCTCTTCTCAGAGGGTGGGCTGGTTTCCTGTTAGGTTTTTGCTGTAGAATCCGCAAACCGATACCAGTTTTCCCAGACGTCCTGGGCTGCGCCAGGAGCAAACTCTACAATGTAGTCGCTGGTCCAGCAGGTCAGTGCGTGTTCATATACGGCGGCGAACCCACGCTTGCAGGCGAGGACGAAATTGTCAAGCAGACATCCTTCAACATAGTCGCCGGTATATTCAGCCTGATTTTGACGCATCCATTTTTCCAGTGCCGTGGAACCAAGGCGGAATCTTGTAACGGCAGAAGCTTTTGCGACATCGGACATATTCTATCCCTCCTCAGCAGAAAGTTGTACCATCAATCGAGACAAGGGCGCTGCGGTAATCGAAATTTTCGGGGAGAATCTCCCGCATCCGCTCCTTCATTTCTTCCACGATGTCATCTCCGCTGGCGTATACCTGCTCGGCGAAGAGGCTGGGTCCTTTCCAGAGGGGGATATACCACAGATCGTTGCCGTTGAAATTCCACTCGTTAGGAATTGCATCCTTTTCTTCCGGGAAGGTGAGTGAGGTGGCAGATCCTTCAAACCCAGAGTAGTGTATGCAAGCTTCCTGAAACTCTGCCAGGCAGTCGGAGGCGAGCTCATACAACTCAATGAACTCCAAAGAGTCAAAGCCAAGAGCCTTACAGAGTTCATCTGGAACCTCGTCAAAATCGTCCTTTGCCAGCTCCGCAAAGCGTCCGCTATTCACAAACTCCAGAGCCTCCGGCGTAAGTCCCTCTGACTTTTTATTGTGCGCAAGGATAACCCATACGGCGACTTCCTGGGTAAGCAACAGTCCGTTGTCGATTGCAGCGTAAGTATTCATTGACATGACTAAGTCCCCTTTCAAAATCCATTATTATTGTTAGATAAGTTGTCGATTGAGTTTCATAGAACCTTTTTGCGTAGATTGTCTCATGATATGCAAATGTGGAAGAAAATATAAAATTGCCCGCCCTCATCAGGCATCCCCATGCGTTTCTCTGTTGCTATAGGAAAGGTGCTGGGGACACATATTGGAGCGGGAGATGCGACACTATCCTTCGACATACGAATTTCTATCGTTACAAATCTAAAAAAACCGATGAAAAGCGACGAATTAGCGCGATTCATTGAAATTAGCGATGTGAAAGTATTTTTATCATATATTGCGCCCAGGAAGCCGCATTCGCTTGCCCCACTCGCCCTCCTATCCACTTTCCTATTCTTTTCCCCATAGGGGTGCTTGATAAAAACGGATAAAATCTCGATTTGGGGGGCGTTGTGACAACGGAGCAAGTAATACTTTTTGAGGGATTTTGTGATGATGGCGGGATGTTATTTAAAGCTGTTTTCCACATTTTCCCCAAGGATTTCCTCAATGGAAGGCTCGGTTTTGGCTTTTTCGATGAGAATAGACGGAGTGAGACATGTTCTGAATCGATATATGCGATAAAGTCGTTTTCGAACTCAGCGAATGAATTAGGGGGCAAATGAGCGGGATATAATAGGGGACGGTCTCCGTGCAGGGCGTCCTTGCGTGGCGCTGATAGGGAAGTTCTTGTTGTGAAAGTTTCCCAGACATCCCTCCATTCTTTTCCCTCATATTTCCGCTGTTCCGGGCTGAAAACTCGCTCAGATTTTTGTATCTGGGCATATTTTTGGGGGAATCTTTCCTTGAAAAATTGAACTTTCTCGCTGCTTTAGCATTGAAAGAAGTCCCCTTTCGTAAGCAAAGATCATCCTGTTGCGAATATTGACGAATAAACCTCCGGAGCAGGCCCAAACAATTGCCCATACCTTCTCACAGGCGATAGGGTGCATTGGGGTGAAGGTTTGGGTACGTAGATGATGGAACTATCCGTTTTTACTTAAAAGATTAAGACTTTCTAGTCGAAGGATACCTGTTGCGAATTTTGCCGAGTTTATTGTGCGCCCAGGCTTTTCCTAACCTACTCTCTAATGTAGGGAAGGGGAAGGGGGAAGAGTGTGGGTATACAGGGGCGGGATTGTGCCGTCCTTATCTATCGTACCCAAGCGTATTTTCATGTAATGCCCAGGCGCAGGATGTTCCACGGATGGCTGCTGACGCTGAAACCTACTGGATTTTCCTGAGAAATTTGGTAAATCCGCATTGGTTAGGACGTTGCCGTTCTGCTAGGCGAACCCTGGTGTCTGACCCATGCGATACCCGGGTAAGTATGATAGCGAATGGGTATTTTGGTACGCAGATAGTGAGGCTGAGGAGTCTCTTTATCTCGAAAAATTTCCGAAATTATTGCTGATTGAAACAATGCCTTACTAGGCGTACCCAGACGTCTGCTCAATATCATTCCCTGGTGAGGGAGGGTGTGGACGGAGGGGTTCCTGGATACGAATGCCAGGATTCTGGAGTTTTCTGAAAGCTTTCGGGCTTTTTTACTTTCCGACTGTGCCGTTCGGTGCGCTCTGGTATTTGCCCCATGCCTCTCCCAGATAAGGGGGAGGAAACGGAAAAAGGGTGGGTACGCAAGAGAGCAAATGGCGACGTTCCAGAAGGATTGGTGAAATTAGGCTTCTCAAAACGAAGGATATCCTGTTGCGAATATTGTCGAATGGAACAGCGAACTGTTCACTTTTCGCCTTTTCCCGGGAAATCCCGTGGCATATTGGATAATTCGAGCTTTCCTTGGGGCCCGTTTCTCTGTGCTGGAGACATCCATGTCTCTTTGGAAATTCGGTGTTTTGGCGAAGAATCTATCAGGGGCAATTTTTAATGGATACCAGCTGACAGGCAACGGGTAAATAGTTGCTGATCCGGCGACTGTGGGGGCAGTCTTCCCTCGCTGATATGAATGGAGAAAGCGCAGTTGGATACCAGGCCGGTGTTGTGTTATTTGAGTAAAAAAACAGGGATGCAAAAGTATGGAAAAAGAACGGAAGACGGATAGAAAAAGTATGGAAAAATAAGACATGGGGAAGGGCCTGAGTATGGAAAAAGGGTGGAAAGGGGATGGAAAGAGTACGGAAAAGCGGGGGCAAAATGGTGGTAGAAATACGGAAGGAGTCAAAAGCTTGGAGTTTTTGCGTACCGTGATTCTTCCTTTGGTTCTTAAAAAGTACGGCAAATGGACGGAAAGTATATGGAAAGAATCGATGGCGGTCCTAAAAGATTGAGGTTTCCGGGCTGTTTTCAGTATAAACCCACGCAGGGGAGTGAAATTGTGCGGCAAAAGTGATTGAAGTATCGAAAAGAGCAGAGGGGATTAGCCTCTGCTCTTTTTTGCTGAAATGTTCAATTTTTAATCCTGGTGAGAATTTGTCAATCCATGGATGGCGGCGTCTTAGATACTGATGACGGCATAGGATGAGTCTGCCACCTTGCGCTCTATATTCTTCCGAGCTTTTTCGGCGGCAGAGGTTGTAGGGTATCGCTTGGCTTGGTTTACATTGTAGGTGTATCGGATGTCTTTCCGGGACACCCTCCTGATATAGCTTCCAGCATAATTTCCCTGCGTCACCTTGATGACGGCGTTGTGGGGAAGATGCTTGTTTTCAGCCTTCACCAGTGCAGCGTTGATGCGGTGATTTTTGATAATTGCCAGGGACTGCTCATGACTAAGTTCAAGGGCAGAGTGAATGTCGGAGGAGAAGGTGAGTCCGGTGTCTTCCGCCTTAATGAGATAAAGGCCCTGCCGTTTCAGGAGGAATTTTTCATCTCCGCTGTGCGGTACAGTTGGGGCATAGATCTTTTCTACTCCGAAATCTACAACGGCGTAGATGCTGGTACCGACATCTTTCTGGATCTTCCGATAAGATGCGACCCATTCAATAAACTCCGCAGAGTTGTGAATATAGGTATCGACCTGGATTTCTTGGTGAAGACCGCGCCAGACGGAAGCATAGCAATGTATGAAGCAAATATCAGGGTTTGCCATCATAATGTCCTCCACGGTAGCAGCGCTATTGATTTTTGATTTCATCCAACGCATCAGTCCAGCGTCATCGACCCACTTGTTGTTAGCTCTCCAGTGTTCCTGGTACCCGCTGCCAATCATGGACTCCGCCTCCTTCGTCAGCCTTTCCGCAGGGACATCTACCAGGTTTCGGAAGCAGCTCCAATCCCGAACCCGGCGTTTGTTACCCGCTTCACAGACGTTGTTTGAACCGGCGAGAATGCAGGGGGTAATACCAGTTTCGGTGCGAATGAACTGGCTTGCGTACATAATTGAATAACTCATAGTGTTCGCCCTTTCTTCATATAGCCTTTATCAATCAGCCTTTTCTGATTGTTGTTCGGTTATATGCGCAAGAGGACGAAATTATAAAGCGCATATATGCAGTGGCTGTGTTCATGCAAAGAGGCATTATTAGAAATCGGAAACATAGGGATGAGCTGGTGTTGTAGATGTTCCCTGTATTTCTTATATATGGAATCTTCTCTGTCCCAGGGTTTAGGAGGCAACACATTTATCTATGTGAGAAAGCGGTTTCCTTCCGTTAAGATCGTGCCTGAGATATTGCGGACGTTTGTCCGCTGATTGATTTGCAAATTTGGTCAAAATAGCCAATAAAACCGGCGATAATGTTGTGAAAACGTAGAATAGCACCAGGAAACTGCTTTCCTACTTTTTTGTTGACGCACTATATTTTTAGAAGTATAGTATCAATATCAACCAAACATAAGGAGGGAAACCTGTGAAAAAGAAACTTGCATTTTGGCTCTCTGCACTTCTGTCCCTGGCGTGTCTGCCGGCTGTTGCATTTGCCGCCGAGACGAACGAAATGATTCCTGTGGTGGTAAAA